>ERZ651776.14-NODE-14-length-226907-cov-7.219323_pt1 | contig 226907 bp, 141 predicted proteins | sample MGYA00514761_ERZ651776 | MGnify/ENA metagenome assembly ERZ651776
TGGTTCCAACAAACCTGGTTTGTTGTGCCCCAGTTTGTTTGTTTTTCTGCTCGTGCGCGTGTCTCTCACCTAAAAATTCTTTCTTGTAATTTACGAGTACTCTTTCGTTTTTTCGAGACGGAGGAGTTTTGCCCCTGAAAAAATTCAAAAATCAGACACACCTCTCACTCGCAACAACACACACGAAACACTTTTTTACACGACATTTTGTAAATCATCATCATCATGGCGCTTTCCAATAATGCGAATAATAATAACGTCGCTTCGAAAAGTAAGAAGACAAAAAAGAAAAAGAAACCAGATCCACCGTTGATGAAGAAACGGGAGAAACCTCCGTCTCCGTCTTCTCTCAATATTGATACTACTAATAACGTGGTGCAAAAACGCGTGAAAGAAGAAAACAAAGAATTGGTAGGCGTTTTAGGGGAAATTAATGAAGATGAGGCGAAGAAACAAAGACAACACGCGGTCGTTCTCGTTTTGGGCGATTTCGGGCACTCGCCAAGGATGCAAAATCACGCAATTTCTTTACTGAATAAAGGATACGAAGTCACCGTGATCGCGTACAAGAATGGATCGATGATGAAGGAAACGTTGAGAGAAAATGATGGATTTCGGTTCGTAGGTATCTCTCGATTGAACTTTTTACGAGTGAAGAAGACTAAGATGCCATTCGTGCCATCGATCGTATATTTCGCGCTGAGAGTCCTCTTGCAGTTTTTACAAGTGCTCTTGTGTTTGTTCTTTGAAACTGGGAAAGTGAAAGTGACAAATGTGCTGGTGCAAAATCCACCGTGTTTGCCGACGTTTCTCGCGTGCGCGGTGGCGAAACGGGTGATGGGAGGAAAGTTTACTATTGATTGGCACAATCTCGGGTACTCGATTTTCAGCATGCAAAGGAAACGAGGAGGGAAAGATGTGTTGGTGAGAGTTATGAAGGCGTACGAGAAGTACTTTTTGAGGTATTTCGATCATCATTTGACGGTGACGGAGAAGATGAAGGATTTTTTAATTCGCGAGTGGAGCGTGGACGCGAGACACATTTCCGTGGTGAAGGACGCGCCGGGGGAGCAATTTTTACGATTAAACACCAACGCCACGAGAGAAAAGAAAAAAGGATTCCGGAAAAAGACGAGCGATGTTGTGAATGTTGTCTCGAGCACCTCATGGACGCCGGACGAAGACTTTGACGTTTTGTTACACGCGGCGGTGTTGTACGACGAGAAGGCGAAAGAAGCGAGCCGAACGGCGACGAAGAAAAAGAAGAAGACGAAACAACGACTGCCGCATTTGAACATTTTGATCACAGGCAGAGGAGATTTGCGAGAATCGTTTGAGACGAGAGCGAAAGAGGCGAAATTGAAACACGTCAGTTTTTCGTACGCGTGGTTACCTATCCACGAGTACCCGGAACGCTTGTCCATGTCCGACGTAGGTTTGTGCTTGCACCAAAGCTCTTCGAAACTCGATTTGCCGATGAAAATCGTAGACATGTTTGGCGTGGGTATTCCAGTTTTAGCGAGAAGATACGAGTGTTTGCGGGACGAATTAGTTCAGGAAGGTGTGAATGGATTGACATTCGATACGAGCGAAGAGTTGTGCGACGCGTTGATATCTTTGTTGGAAGGTTGGGACGGGAACGAGAACGGTACGGAAGCGTTGAATCGACTGGAAGCCGGGGTGACCAGAGATCGGTTGGATGAGATATTCTCTTCTTCTTCTTCTTCTTCTTCTTCTTCTTCTTCTACCACCGCGAAAGGGAGAAGAAAAGTACCCGCCACGCGTCCTCCTCCGCCTCTTACGAAGAAGAAGTATCAATTAGAAGATAGAGATGCGAAGAATAGCTCATTAGACGAAATCGAAGATGAAGGAATGGTGAACTTTTGGGAGGAGAATTGGACGAGTGCGAAGATTTTCTAATAGTTCGATGATAAAACTCTGTATTATTAAATCTATAATTCGCTGCCAGCGAGGAAACATTCGCTCGCTCGCACTAATCGTTCGCTAATTTTAATGTTGTTAATTTCTCGTTCTTGTTCGTCTAATTCTGTTTTGCTATTCGTTTGACTTACGCGAGTCGCGTGTTTCTTTGCCTCTTTGCGTTTCTCTTTTTCCTCGGACTGCGCGAGTTTTGCCGCCAACGCGAGTCTGGCAGAAGCAATAGTTTCTGCATTGCTCTTTGGATCAGATTCTGCCATTTTCGACAAATCGCGAAGCATCTTTTCGTCATCGAGGTTGAAAGACGATACTCGACCGCTCGCTCGAGGACGCAACTGAAGGCGATTCAAGCACGTCTGAAGGACATCTTGGTTTCGCGCGTCACCCGGGTTTAGAACCGTAGCAATGGCAGCCATGCGATTTGCGCGACGAAAAAGAACTTCTGATCTTGTTTTATCGCTTTCAATATCATCACTTTTTACGGGATACACGTATGCTGGAGAGTTGGCGATGCAAGACCACGCGACGCTTCGTGCGACGGAACTTTGTTCTCGGAAATCACCTTTACCTCCCGCGTTGTTAAGAAAAGGTGCTCTCGGTTCGGATACCACGTTCAAAGCGAGAAAAGTTTCGTCGTCATCATCTTCTTCTCGTGCTAACAGTAACTGCGCGAGATGCACTCTCGCGTGGACGTTAGAAGGGTCTTCGCGAATGGCGTTTTGCAAACGTCGCTTGAGCGACGCGTACGTCGCGCAAGCTCCATCATTGAGATCATTTTGCGCGGCACTCGTCATTGCTCGCCTCTTTTCCAGACGCTCTAAACCTTCCTTGCAGGCATCAGTTATTGCGTTTCGACACTCATCGCTCTCGCCGTAACCGAACGTGAAATCTAGAGTCGAAGTATCGCCATTAAGAACACCGTCCAATGCGTTTTCAAACGCCTCTTTTGCCATATCAATCAATCCTCTTCGTTCGCACACCATCGCGAGCGACCAGTGTGCGACCGGATCGTTCGTTCGCGCTCTCGCCGCTCGAATTGCGGCTGCGATATTCTCGTATCTGTGTGTGTTGTGAATATCTTCCGAAAGGACGGCAACTGCCGCCGTCGCCGAAAACTTGGCGTCGGCGATGCGCGCGTGCTCTGCGTCTTCAAACGCACACTTTGTGGCGACATCGAACGCTTTCGCGGCTTTCTCGTAATAAACACTACTATTTCCTTCGTCTTCGCCAAAAACGCTTTTGCTCAAAATCTCTTCGCCAGTGTGAATCCACGCGACACCTTCGTGCGGATTCAGAGTGCGGGCTTTATCGAGACACGTCGCGGCGGCGCGTTCGAGTTCTTCGATGATATCTTCCGCACCACTACTTTTTTGTCGTCGAGCATCTGCGGCAGTTTTGTATAACTGCGCGAGAGATGCCCAGACAGTCGCTTTGTTCTGCGAGACGCCTAAAGATACCGCGCGGGACAAACACGTTTCGACGCGACCAAAATACGAAGCGTCGTCTTCTTCATCTTTCCCTCGAGGAATCTTAGCGAGTGCGCGCCAGGCGGCGGAGAAATCGGAGCCTTCCGCGCTCGCGTAATCGATGCACGCCGATTTTGCTTTCGAAGTAGCATCATCGTCACCTCGTGGTAAAGAAGAAGCGAACAACAACAACGCCCGAGCGAGATTTTCTCGCGTCGACGCAAGCTCCGGGAAAAGTTCCACACACTTTTTGAATTCACTCGCGGCTGAGTCGAAATTGTTCATCAATAAGTGCGCTTCGCCTAAAAGCGTTCGAACGACGCGTTCGACGACGGCATACTTCTTTGTATTTGATGATGTCGCTAAAACCGCTGCGTCATTGTTGATCGCGACGAGCGCTTTCTCGCCGTACGCGACACACTCTTTCGCACTTTGCTCACATCTTGCCGTCGCGCCGCGCATGGCTGATCCCGACGCGTCCAACACGAAACATCTCGCAAGTCCAATTAGGATTGGAACGAGAACACCTCCTTTATCGCTGCTACCCGTGGAAGAAGCGTTGAGGAAAATGTCGTGCGCGATTTTGTACGACAACTCCGCGCGCTCGAGATTTCCGAGCTGTAACGAAATGTTACCTGCAACTGTCGCGGCGTATAAAGCGTCTCTAAGACTCGCATCGGCAACCGGGTCTCGTTGCTTATACAACGTAACAGCTTTTTCCAACGCATCGACCGCCGCTGACTTTCTATCCAACTTTCGATAACAATCGCCCATATTCGTCCACATCGCGACACTCTCGCGTTTCGTGCGAATCAGAATTTTCAACGCCGAAAGCGCCACGTGTGGATCCCTATCGCTCGCAAGTCGTTCAGATGCCCATATACAGTTTGGATTCCACTTTATGGCGTTTTCACAAACTTCTCGACATCTTTCAGGAGAAGAGGAGTTCGTTTCAATTGGTCCTGAAATCTCGTCGCTCGGATCCAACGCTAAAGCTTTTTCGCGCAATTTCGAGGCGCGAGCGGTGTCGCCGGATGCATCCACACAGAGAGAGAGAGCGCTAAACGCGAGTGCACGGAATGGATTTGCACCGCTACTTGCTTTTGCCGCTTTAGCCGCTAAAGTAAAAATCGATCGATCGTCGCGCGAGCATAAAATGTCGAGTTGCTCCTCTGAGGTGGCCAAAGACGCTCTACGCGATGCCCAACGCGCGGTGACATCCGCGGGTAGCTCCGCTCCTTCGTGCGCATCTATCCATGAATAAACAATCTGTTCGCACGCATCGACGTTTCCGGATGCCCACGCAAACTCAAACGCACACCTTGGACTCCGAGGCGCTGCTTCGTACGCGCTTCGTAACCATTTCAGTTTTTGCGCCTTGGCATCCCGGGCAACGCTCGTAATGGCAATATAATACGCGCGAATGCGACAACCTCTCGCCGGCGATGCTTTAACGATCGCGTCGTAATCAAACGGTCGCCCAAGCTTGGCGTGTGATTCAGCGAGTAGTAATTGTGCTCTTTTTTGCGTTTTTGCTAATCCCAAAACCGAGCAAACCGCATCGCGTCCAGCAACGTCGAGCGCGCCTAAAGCGTCGCCGAGATACGCACGAGACTCTGCCAAGAGCATCGAAACCATGGCGAGTTGTAAAGTGGAATACGAAGTCGAAGATAGAACTTCATCGCTCTCGCCGTCCGCATCGATGGAGCGTTCCATAGCGTCAAACAATCTGTATACCTCTTTGTCCATCTTTGCATCCCTCGAGCCTAATTCAACTCTCGTCCCTTCATGGTGACACTCGAGATCGTTCCCAAGACACGAACGATGGAACGACCCTCGACTGTGATTTCGATTTGCAGTCCACGCCGTGAACAACACCCAAAGCGGATTTTCGACGTCTGCGTCTTTTACGTATTCTTTTATCGCGGTTTCGAGGGGAGATTCTTCTGATGACGAATCATCGTTCCAACCTTCCTCTTCGTCGCCAAGGTATTCCCCCGTAAAAGCGACGACGTCTAAAGCGAGCGCCAAAACGTTTGTTTCATCGACGACCACACTCTCAGAACTTTTGCTGCTCATGAAATCATGCAACATCGCGTCTGCGAATTTCAACGCATCCTTCTTACCATTTTCTTCAACATTTTTGGCGCCACAGTCCAATCGAGCGCGCGCGAGCTTTATGGCAAACTTTTCGATATCTTTCACATCGTCGCTGCTCGTTTCTACTTTGTCGTCTCCTTTCTTCGGCTTTGCTTTCGTACGAAAGTACCCGTCCAAAAACGGAATCGTCTCTATCGCCAGACTCGCAAAACACTCGATCGACGCCTCCTTAGCAATCCGAATCTCGTCTTTTCTCGAGACGATCATTTTAGATTTCGCATCGGCGACGGCTTTGCTCGCGCTCAACTTCGCTTTTCCTTCCGTAAACAGCACCGCGCATTTCGCCGCTTTAATGCTACACGCAGCTGCCGCGCCGCCTACCGAAGAAGCGTCGTTCTCTTTCAACATCAAATCATCTAAATCTCGATACGCCTTGGCCGCTTCCAAATACAAATGTTCCCCGCACCTCGCGTACCCGTCGCCCAACTTTCCCAAGTACTGCTTTTGCTTCTCCACGTCCTCTGTTTCGGACGCTTTTTGGAGTAAAAACGTAACCGACGGAATGACCTCTTCCTCAACGAATTTCACGTCGTCGTCGTCGCCATCAAATCCAACCTCCACGATCCCTTTGTGCGCTTGCTCTCTCTCCGAGTCGATTCGAGCAGCCTTGACGTAACACTCTCGACTCTTCGCGTGTTGTTTGAGTTCGAAGTAACTCTTCCCGGCGTACACGTGAACCTCGTATGTATCGTCTTTCTCGTCGTCTTCGTACAGTTGGACCGCCCTCGCAAAGTCCTTCGCTTTCATCGCCAGCGCAATCTCTTTCATCAGGTGATGCTGTTTCGTCATCACGCGCACAACACTACGCGTAAAAAAACGTCCTCCACGCCATGATCAGGCACCCGATCGACACGTACGGCGATAACCGCTCTCCCACTCTCGCTGCTTTCCAGAACACAGATTTCACCAACCCGCCTCCTTTTCCTTTGTTGCCGCCGGTGGTCTCTCGTTCGAGTAAATACGGCGCTTTGAGTTTCACGTACGTGCACGCGCAGATGAAGAATAAGAGGGTGGTGATGAACGAGTTCAAGTCGAAGAGTGCGGACATGTTTTTGTCGTTCTTCTTATTCTTTTAAAGTATGGTGTGTTAGTACACGCGCAGAGATTTGTTCTTTCGTTGTGGGGAAACGTGTTCGTCACAAAAGAGAGACGCGAATGCGATGCGCGCGAGCACGTCACCAAAACGCATCTCCGTCGTCGCGACCCCCAGAACAACTAAAACGCCAAAAAGGAAAACGCGGCGTTTTTTGCGCCTCTCGTCGTCTTCGAGTTTGGAAGAGAAGCGCGAGGACGAGAACAAGAACGCGTTCAAAACCTGTTGGTCCAACCATCCGCAGGAAGACGGGGAAAACATCATCGTCAAAGAGCTCGTCAAAAACAAACTCTACGCGTGCGAACGACAATTTTTATGGAACACCATCGACGTCGGCGGACGAATGGCAGTGGTGAAACTGCAAAACGGCGAGTTGTGGGTGCACTCGCCGATCGATTTAGACGAGGAGACGAAGAAGGAGATCGAGAAGCTCGGAGAGGTGAAACATATCGTCTCTCCGAATTACGAGCACCTGAAATACGCGAAAATGTGGAAACGAGCGTATCCGAACGCAACGCTGTGGGGATGTCCCGGGTTGAAAGAAAAGAAACGAGGAGAGATTCCGTACGATAAGGATCTGGGAGATGTAAAAGAAGAGTGGAAGGACGAATGGTTGAACGAGTTTGAGATGGTGCATTGGGATTGCGAGAGTCTCTTCTCGAAGCCGTTTTTCAACGAGGTGTCGTTTGCGCACAAAGAAAGTAAATGTTTGATGGTGACGGATGTGTATTGGAATTATCCGGACGGCGAAGGAATGGATGAAAAGTTGTACACGTTCAAAGAGAAAGGGTGGAAGTTTCTCATGGATGTTATTTATTTGCCCATTTACAAGAACGTGTTGTGTTTCGGAGAGGAGAAAAAGAAGAAGTTGAGAGCGCGAGTCGAGGACGTGGAGCGGCTCGATTTCGATACCATCGTACCGTGTCACGGGACGATTGTGAAGGATGGAGATGTCAAAAATACGCTAAGGAAACACTTGTTGTAATGATGTATAGTATTGTACAGTATTTATGTATGTAAGATATATGCACCACTTCTAAAACTAGTCGCGGTGATGGTGATGTCTCGCCGCTAAAATCGATCGCACGCCTAAAGTAATCACCAAGAAAATACCTAACGCGATGACCAACATCACGTCCGAGTTCTTCTTTCCCCACTCGATTACTTTATTCGTTTCTTTGACGCTGTGCTCGGTTGCACTACCACTCGCAGCAGAGGACGGAGGGGGATTCGTTTTCTCAGTCGATATGACAATCTTCGCCGGTTTCGGTTCGTCCTCGCCGACGCTCATAATATTCGAGTTGAAAATTCCAGGTCTGAGCAACAAGAGTTCGCGAAAGATATCAGAAACTATCGTTCTGTAGTCTTTATTCTTCCAATCTTTCTCGTCCACCCACTCTCGAAATCGTAACCCCCAAAGCGCGAATTTGACTATAAACTTAGCATCTGGCTCCGCCGATAAAGTGGAATCGTAAAAGCGTTTGGCCAAGTGGTAATCTTTCGCGACGCCTCGTCCAACTTCGTGCATTCTCCCGAGATTGAACATAGCAGCTGCGCTTCGTAAACCAGCGGCTCGTCGGTAGACTTGCGCGGCTTTTTCGTAGTTGGAATCTGAGTTCGCATTGGAAGGAACGAGCACGTTTCCGTCTTCGTCGGTTACCATCAACGTCTCCTCGGAATCGTCGTCTTTTTCTGATGAAATGGAAGAAGAAATCCACCCGGCGTAATGCGCGTCGCCAATCGTGAGTAACGATAAGACGTTCCCTTGATCCGCGGCGAGTTCGTGAAAATACAGCGAAAACCGTTTCCTTTCTTCTTTCGATAAGTGGTTTTGCACGCCGCCAAAGTTCCTCTCTAAAATATACGCCGCGTTCGCTTGCGCTAACTCGACGCCCATTTCCGACGCTTTCGCGTACGCGTACAAGGATTCTTTATAGTTTCTTCTCACGAAATGTTCTCTCGCGTTCTCCATCACGTTTATAACCGTCGAGGAGCGTTCCGCTAACAGTTTCAACTTATCCAACGCCGGCGCGCACGCAATCGGGGCGCCTAAACCTCCCAATTGCATCATCGCCAAGTTATAAGAAGCTAACGAGTGCCCTTGCGCCGCGGCTAAACCGAAATACGTGTTCGCTTTCGTGTAATCTCTCGCTAACGGCGCTACTCCTCTCACGTGCAAAGCGCCTAAATGAAACTGTGCCTCCATGCTCCCTCTCTCCGCCGCTTTCAAAAGCTCCTTCACCGCCTCTTGCGCGTTTTTTTCCACTCCGAAACCGCTCAAGTACATGTACGCTAATCCGTAACTCGCGTGCGGAGAACCCAACTTTTTCGCCTCTTTGAACCATTTCAAAGCGGTTTCGTTATTTTGCGTCACGCCTAACCCGTTCGCGTACGCGTGACCTAACGAACTCATCGCCTCTGCGTTGCCTTGCGCGGCGGCTAAATCTAAATATTTCACCGCGACGTCGTAGTTCACGTCCAAACCTTTCGTGCCTACCATATACGCGTGTCCCACCGCGTTCTGCGCTTCCGAGTTCCCTAAATCCGCGGCGTACTGGTAATACGTCACCACGTCTTTCTGCCTTTTCAGCTTCTTTGGCGACTTCATGTCTCGACTCAACCGAAAATTATCGAATCCTTTCTGCCCGTTCTCTCCCATCACCGGCGCAATCACCGGTTCTACCGTCTTCAAACTCGCCGGATGGTAATACAAAACGCTCGCTTGACACGATTTTGGTGCGAACCTTCCCTTCGCGTGTCGATGCCCTAAAGCTAAATGCGATCGCACGTCACCGCCTCTCGCCGCGAAATAATGGTGCGTCATCGCCAACCGCTCGTCCTTCTCCACAACGCCGCCTAATCCGGTGCTGTACAAAAACGCCAACTCAAAGTGCGCCTCCGCGTCGCCTAAATCCGCCGCGCGCTGTAAAAAATATACCGCTTTCTTTTCCGCGTCGATTCGTTTCCATTCGTTCCCATTCATCATCATCATCACGTTCTCGCCGTTCTTCTTCTTTTTCTTCTTCTTCTCTTTCATCTTCTTCTCTTTCTCCTCGTCTTTTTCTTCTTCACCATCATCGCTCCTCCTTTCCGACAAAGCTCTCGTCAACGCCGCGTCCGCCGAACCTCTCCCTAACTGCATCGCCAAACCCAACTCTCTCCACGCCTCTTTCCTCTTTGGATTTTCTTTCACCATATCAATCAACGCGTCGATCGCATCTCTCTTCGTCTTCACCATCGTCTTCCCCTCGCCGCCGCCGCTGTCGCCGCTCGCGCCCCGCGCGGCGGCATCCGAGAAGAAAGAATCCTCCCTCTCTAAAATCTCCCTACAGTTGTCCACGCGTCGCAAAGCATCTTCTTCCTCTTCGTTTTCTTCGCCTTCGCCTTCTCCTCTTATGTTGTTGTTGTTGTTGTTGTTGTCGTTCTTCTTCTTGTTCTTCTTGTTTGCACTGTTTTTGCTCATTTTCCCCAGAGTCTCTAAAAGCGCCGACGATCGGACTTTATTCCGGGTGATGTGCGCCGGTAACGCGCGGAAGAGTTCCGCGGATATAAAGTTTGGCGTCTGTTGTGTCTTTTCCGTCGTCTCTTTCGAGAGATCTGATGATTCTCCGTCTGTGGTGTCCTCGTTCGAATTAGGTAAAAACGGCCACTCCGGTTCCAAAATGTCTTCCTCTCCTCCTTCGTTTGCCGCTTCAACGCACGAAAAAACGCGCGTCTCGTCATCAAAGAACAACAGCGCAGCAATAAAGAGCACGAAAAGGAAAAGGAAAAGGAGAAGAGAGCTTCGAGGTCTTCTCCTCTTCGTTCGCATCAAAGGTGTTGTCGTCATCAGATCTTTTTTTTAATTGTCTGATTTTTTTTGAAGGAAAAAAATTGACCAAAATCGATTGACATTTACACAGATGAAAAGATGAATAAAAATTGAACGGTAATATAAGGACGCGCAAAAAAGTCTATTTGGAACGGGTATTTGGGCGGGCGCTTTTCCTTTTGTCAATTTGTGCGTGTTCTCCGATGATGAATTGGCGGCATCGCATGAGCGGCTCTACTAAAATAATGTTAAAAGGCTCTATTTCTACTCGCGTAAAGTTCTATTCTCTGTATTTTTTCTATTCTATTATCATCTGGGTTGTCGTTGTCGTTGTTGTTGTTATTATTAGTATCATTGAGCAGCACGAATTAGTATCTCTTCCCATTGGTGGTCGTCGAGTTCACACCCGACCGCGGCGCACATTTTTGAGGCGGCTTCGCATCCGAGTCGCGCGGCTTTGAGTAGGATGTCGTTTTTTTCTTCTTTATTTCTTTTCGTGATTTTCGTTTTCGTTTTCGTCGTCGTGGAGAGTAAGTAGGAGAATAAGAAGCCGGCGGTGAAGGTGTCGCCGGCGCCAGTGGTATCGACGACGGTTTTCAGGGCAGGCGCCGGGACGTGGTGCACTTCTTTTTCTTCTTCTTCTTTTTCTTCGTCGTCGTCGGCGGAGTAGCAGCGACAGCCTCGCTTGCCTTGCGTGACGACACACGTGCCGTTTATTTTCTTCGCGATGGTTCTGGCAACCATAGCTTCGATTTCTTCTCCTTCGTTGTTGTTCTCGTCGTTTTTTCTCGTCGTTTGCTGCTGCTCCTCCAGGAACAACTCTGGAATGATCTCGACCAACGCTTTTGCCTCGTCCTCGTTACAAAAAAGCACGTCCACGACGCCTGGATTTCGTTCCAACAGAGTCAACAAAGTTTCTCGACTATTCCGAACCACCTCAAACGAGGCTAAATCGATCGATACCAACACCTTCGTCCCGTCTGTTTCGTACAAATTTTTTGCTTTGGTAATCAAACTCGTCAAGAACTTTGGATCGTACAGCGCGTATCCTTCGCAGTGCAACAGTCTCGTCGTCGCGCTCGCGCTCTTTTCCTCTTCCTCTTTTCTCCTCTTAAAAACCTCCAAAACCTTGTCCACGTCCGGTTTACACTTACTCGCGCCTAAATACGTCCGCATCGTCCGTTGGCCGTTCGTTTTGTTCACAAAACTTAAACATTTTGCGGAACTTTCGGAAGCGCTCGAAAGCACTCGAACAGTGGCATTTTTCTCCGCTCTGACTCTGTTCTTTTCCAAGTCTTTCAGATACGCGTTCCCTTCCGCATCATCCGCGATTGTTCCGGCAAAGAACACTTTAAGATCAACATTTTGGTCTTTATTATACTGTGTCGTTAAATTCCCGATGCCTCTGGCCACGTTCGCCGCGCTTCCGCCAAACTTTGTCTCTTTTACATCGGACGTTTCCTTTGTCATCATCGCTTCGAAATCTTCCCTCGAATCGACGACTTCGCACCCGCCTAAGTTCGACAGAGAGGACGAGAGATGATCGGTATCGTCCATCATGACGATGAAATCAGTCACCGCGTCGCCGAGACAACAACACACGATTTCATTTTTCTTAGTCGTTTTCGCGGTCGTCGTCTCCCCCATGATGTTCTTTTTGTTTTGTGGCAAAACGTGAGAAAAATTTCCAAAGGACAGACACTTGAAGTGGTGAATATATGAACGGGAGCGGATGGTGCCGGTAGTAGTATGTACAAAAGAATAAATAAGTTCTCCCTCTCTCTATGAATTCCTCCCTCTCTCTCTTTCTCACGCGCACACACGCAAACTAATAGTCGTCTTCCAAGTCGTCGTACGGGTTCGGATTGCACAAAGACAAACAGACCGGCAACAAGATTAACCCGTGCGCCAAACCTAAGGAAATGCACAAGAACAGTTGCTTGAAGAAAGTCGTGAAGACGTACGAGTCCGAAGAACCCAAGACTAACACGGCAACCATGGTACTCATGGCGCCGTGGAAGACGGCGACGCCCATGTCTCGTAATGTCAATCTCATGCGGTCGTTTGGAAGGCCGTGCTTTTCCAAAAAGTTTCGGCCGATGTGGGCGCTGTAATCGACGGCTAAACCGAGCGCGATGACGAGCATGATGACGGTGACGGAATCGATGTTTAATCCCCACGCTTGCATGTATCCGAGGATATTGATGACGATTAAGAGGAGGTTGATGAAGACGCAAGACACCGTGAGCGGGTCGACGATGAGCAACGCGATGACGATGAAACAGACGAGTAAGGTTAAAGAGACATTTCGGATGGCTTCTTTGTCGATGGATTTGTATTGTTCCACGTTCAAGAAGTCTTCGTTGTACGCAAAAATATAACCTTTTTCGTTGCCGGGAATGGAGTCGATGGAGGAGCGGATAGAGTCCATGGCCTTGATGGTCGCCGCGGTGTCTTGGCCTTCGACTTGCGTGGCGCGCACGCGCGTGGCGATAATCGTCGGAGGATTGGTGGTGGTGTCAAATTTTACGTCGGATCCGTATGCGTACCCACCTGGACTGGATGGAGTCGTGATAAACTTGTACAGTTTGTCGTTGAACGTGTTTGCAGGAGCGTCGATTGCGCAGTTTGTCGCTTTCCAACCCTCGGTCATTGGTTGGACACTCGTCCCATTGCACATGGTGAGGTACGTATCAAACCTATCCATCCAAGTATCGACGGATTCATCTTGGACGTACGGGTTCGCTTTGAACGCCGCTGCCGCTTGCTTCAACACGGAAGTAGTGTCATAGTCGGTGGCGTAATTAAACTCAGTCATCGTGTATAGCTCGATACCTTGTCCTCGAGAAAATTCGTCGTCAAAGGTGGATACCCAATCTTTCAGGTAGCCGGGAGGCAAGAAATCCATCACGTCAGCTTCGACTTTGATTTTAGAGACGCCGAGAATACCACCAGCGGCGATGCCGGCAAATACGACGAGCACGGCTGCTTTGACGCTTTTCTTCGCGAGAAAGTCTGCGAGGGCGCCCATGACTCTTTTCGTCATGCGTTCTGGCCCAACTTGTTCCTGTTGCACGCCGTTGACGACGACGACGACCGGTGCCCCCGCCGCTGGCTTGCAGCACGGAACGCAGCACGTCGCGCCTTCGTCGCAGGTTGGGCAGCAAAAGCAGTCCCCTTTCTTTAGCATTCGGCGGCGTTCGTCGATGGCTAAGAACGCTGCGAAAAACGTCAACTGGTACAAATAATCGAAGAAAATACCAAGCGCCGCGTAGAAACAAAAGTTTCTCAACGCCGGCAAACTCGTCGTCGAGCCGATTAAGAAGGCGAATATATCCGTGAACGAGGTAACGGTAATACTCATGCCCGCCGTTGACATGGCATTTCCTAATCTTTCCGCGATGGATAAGTATGGGTTCGTGTTATCGTACGCGTTGACCAAAACGAACATATCGTCCACCCCTATGCCCAATAAAAGAAACGGCAACACGTTCATCAACGGCGAATAGAAGAGCCCAAAGTAAGAACACAAACCGTAACTGGAAGCGATGGCCAATCCGATGGATACGACCCCCATTCCAGAAACGAATACTCGAGAACCGACGCACCCTTCCCCACCTTTACTCAACATGAGCGTTGCGTAGCCTAAAATCAAAATGAACGCGATTTGCAATTTCGTGATGTCGCCGGTAATCGCGGCCCCAAACTCATCCCCGAATGAACGTGTGACCGCGTATTCTACAGATACCGTCGAGGCGTAATTTACCTCCACATCGCGAATAATCTCCAATACTTTTTCCTCGAACGCGTCGCCTCTCTTGTCCTCTTTTTCGCCATCTTTGACGACATCGAAATTCTTCATGAGAAACTGCAACGTCAACGAAGTGGCGGTGTAATGCCCTTCGCTCGTCAAAGTTGGATGACCGCTCGTTTGGTTCAAGTAAATTTCCGCGCCAACAGCAACGCACACGTTCCCAGGGGTGTGGTGTTTCTTCCCGTTACCGGTGGGACAATTCTCTTCGTCCCCAAGAACATCAGAGATCAACTTCGCGTTGATTTTCTCTTGCGTGTTCCAGTTGTCCTTGTTGTTATCAAACACCCCCAAAACAGAACTCATGGCGCAACTCTTCGAGTACCGATAACACTGCCACTCCTCCTTATCGGTCTTTGAATACTTCATTCCAGCCGCATCCTCGGTGTCATCGTTTTCATCCACGATCCAATAATCCCCTCCCCACGTGATGTTCTTCCCGTCGTATACCACGAACGCCTCCTCTTCAATCTTCGATCGAAACGCGTGCAACGCGTCTAAAGTCTCCGGCGTAAACGCGTTCGTCCCAGTTTTCGGTTTCAGAACCACGCTTCCAAACCGCGCGTCGCCTCCGTAGTTATCGTCCACAAAAATCCGATCGTCTTGCGCTCGCGTATCTCCGGGGACCCACAACTTTTCCGACCTGCTTTCGTTCGTCAGTTTGTGCACGCCGCTCGCGCAAATCAACGCCAAAAAGACGCTCAAACCAATCACTCGGAACGGATAGGAACCGATTCGAAACCCAAACGCGCGGAACTTTTTGGAGAGGAACCTGTTCGAACCGTTCGCGATTTTGCTGAAACACGATCGTTCCTCGTTCGATAAAACGTTTATTGTTCTTTCTCCTCGTTCTTCTTTGATCCCGGTTTCGACCGCGGAAAGAGAAGAGACTTGGACGCTTTTGGAACTATTCCCCGAGCGAACGGAATAGTTCGTTTCGGAGATCGAATCGTTTGTCGTCGCCACGGACATGGGCGTTTGCGAACGCGGTGGATTCATTATTATTATTATTCTTACGAACGCTTACGTGAAGACGACTCGATGATGATGTTCGCGATGATGATGATACCGATGCGCTCGCGAAGAAAAAGTGTTGGTGTTCTGCGCGTTACAATGGATAAAGAAAAGTGACGTAACGACAACCACAAATTCACTCGAAAAAGGTCGGACAAAAATGTTGCCATTTTTAAGAACGCGCAGATGTATACGTAAACGCGCGGCATAGTGTTCATTCACTCCTTTTTCGGACGCTCCTACTACTACTACTATTACTACTACTACACAATTACTATCTGATGTTATTGTCGTTATTGAAGTACGCTCTCAGCGCGCGCTCTCGCTCTTCCTTCGTTTTCGTCTCGACGCATAAAGCCATGTTGTGTCTTCCGCCGCAGCTGAGCTTGACGCATATCCACTTTCGTTCGTTTGGTAAGGGCGGGAATTTTACCTCACCCGGGATGCCGGAGTGTGGACCGTTGACGACGCGGCCGAGACGGCCTAAGGAGTTGCGGCCCCAGGAGAGGAGTTGGCCTTGAGAGGTTAACGCGATGGTGTGCGAACCGCCGAGAGAGGCGTCGACGATTTTGTATCTTTGATGATGTTTGCTTTCGTCGTCGTCGTCGTCGTCCGCGTCGGTGGGTGATGGAAACTTCACCTCGGTTGGCGTGATTTTATCCGCGCAGTCGTCGTCGCCCATACCGAGTCGCGCGTACTCTCCTCTTCCCCACGTGAGTAATTGCCCCCCGGCGGTTATACACGCCGAGTGCCACCCGCCGGCTCTTATTTTCACCACTCCTTTTCTGTTCAAAGTTTCGATCGCTCTCGGCGTTGCCTCGTTCCCGGTTTTCTGGTGCCCCAACTGTCCGTATTCCCCGTGTCCCCACGAATACACCGTCCCGTCTTTCGCTAAAGCTAACACGTGGAAACTCCCCGCCGCGATTTCACAACAGTCTCGTAAGTTTTCTACTTTCTTTGGATGGTACGTGTTTGGACCGACGCCACCGACGGGACATCCCCACGAGTAGACGTCGCCATCGACGGTCACCGCAAACGAGGACATTCCGCCGCACGCCACTCGTTTCGCTTTAATCAACGTCTTCGGGCTCTTCCAATCCAAAGGAATCGTAATCGGCGTCGAAATAGACGTGTTCGCGAAACCTCTGTCGTCAATCACCACGCCTCTTTTCCTCTCCTCGTCCCTCGCAATGGCGGCGGTTGTGGTATCTCTCGTCGTCGTCGTCGCGGCAATTGTTTCCACCTCAAAATTCTCCTCTATCTTTTTCTTCTCCGTGGCGCACTGTCCGTACTCGTTTCCGCCCCACGCGTGTACTCTCCCAAACTGGTCGATGGCCAAAGCGTGCCATCCGCCGAGCGCGACGCGCACAATTTCCGACGCCACGAACTCGTCTTTAATGTGCAACTGTTCCAACTCTTCCGTCGTATCGTGCGCGAAATACGTCGCTTTCGTCGGTGTTTTCACGAACTCTTTGTTATTCTTCTTGACATCTGACTTCTCCTCGTTTACGTCGTTCGCTCTCTCGCCCCCTAGGCCTAAAGTGTCGTGGCTGTTCCACCCCCAACTGTAAAGCTCTTTGCTTTTCGTCAATACGCACGAATTCCTCGACCCGGCGATTAACCGTTCGATCTCCTCAAAATCTTCTTCACCTTTTTCCTCCTCGTCGTCGTCCTTCTCGCGATCGCTCGCATCAGAGTGCAAAGGCGAAGCGCAACTTTGACTGAACGGGAACACGATCTCCGTCGGTTGATGGATGCAAAAATCCAGCGCTCGTTTCGCCTGTTTCACGCCGAGCTGGTAGTCCTCGCCGCATCCCCAGACGAATACTTTTTTTAACGTTTTCGTCGTCCCTGATGATGAAACTGTCATTACGTATGCGTTCGTTTTTTCGTTCGATCGTTCGTTCGAGAATAAGCGCGTTCTCCGCTACGGGCGTCAAAGAGAGCAAATTCTGACGTCTTTTTCCCCACAAAACACGCTCCTAAACAAGCGCAACAGCAAAGCCAGATATATCACGAAACAACGACATAATGTTGTCGTTAGTATCGTTCACGTCGTCTTTTCACGTCGCCGGTACGTTTGGTTCTTCTGCGACAACAACGAATACGAAAACGGTGAGAAGAAGATGTGTTTTACATCATCACCATCAGCAGCGGGGAAGTGCTGTAACGACGACGGATGATGATGATGTCAATGATGATTACGAAAGCAGCGGCAAGAAGAAGAACAAAAGTGGTTTAAACACGCGTCGAGAGATGATGCTGACACTCGGTGTGTCGTCGTTCGTCCTTACCGGAGGATTAGGAGGAAAAGATGAGAATAAAGCGCAAGCGTTCACCAGACCTCCACCTGGGTTCGACTTGTTCATCGATACCATCGACGGGTACGAGTTTTTACGACCTTCGTCCTGGGTGGAAGTGAAAGGATCCGGGAACGACATTTTTTACCGCAACCCGAGGAACGTGGAGGAGAACTGCTTCGTGGCGATTTCATCGCCGTCGTCGAACGTGTACGCATCAGTCAGAGACGTCGGGACGCCGGAGGAAACCGCGGAGAAGATATTGAAGCAGACGCTGATCGAGTTGACGAGCACGCGGTTGGGCATCATTCGGGAGAGCGAAGTGGTCAGCGCGAAGGAGGATTTAGATAAAGACGGGACGGCTTTTTACGACATCACGCTGAGGATTAAATCATACGCGGCGAAGAATCAGTACGGGTTGACGCCGGAAGATAGGCCGCAAACGTTAGAGTGGGATCGGACGTTTTATTCCCGGTTAGGGACGGAGAACGGAAGGCTGTACGAGTTGAGGATGCAATCGCCTTCGGCGGAGTTTGAGGAGAGTAAGGAGCAATATTTAGCGGGGATGGGGAAGAGTTTTCGGCCGTTTGAGGTGGATACGCCGCCGCCGAGCGTAGGGAAACAGCTCGGGTTGAACTTTATATAAAAGAAAAAAAAGCGCGCTTTTATTTTAGTACGCACGCAATGCGATTGTGTTCTTAATAATAATAATACTGTAATAGATTTTCGATATTAAATATAATAATACAACTACGATAGTAGTAAGGCCTTAGCAGCAGTCTTCTTTCTAACACGATCCCGGCGGGTTTTATACGTTACTCGGCACGAACCACTCTCCTTTCTTTCTAGAAATCAATCTCGCTTTCGATTTGAACAAATCGTCATCCTCCATCGCGAATTTTGGCACCGTATCTGTTCCCAACAAAACAATCGTCGATCCGCTTCCGGACATGAACACGACTGCCCCGTCCTCTTTCGTCGCGTCGATTAATTTATCCTTCAACTCGCCCAACTCGGGCAACTTGGAAAACGCCGGCCTTTCTAAATCGTTGATCGCGTTTTCGTACGTGCACCCGTCCGCGTTTAGAGATTTCAGCAAATCCAGCGGCTCCGCTTTCGATCTCTTGTCTAAATCCAACGCCTTGAAAATCGTCGGCGTGCTCAACCCAATCGACGGTTTCACCAAACACATCTTCGTCGTCAACGGAAGCGGTGGTTCCACGTCTTCCACAATCTCTCCTCTCCCGGTGCAATACGCCGCCCCGGTGCTAAAAAATACCGAAATATCGCTCCCGATATCCCCGGACCATTCCAGCAACTCTTCCTCGGTCGCGACGTCCCCGCACAGCTTGTTCGCGGCATACAACGCCGTCGCTGCGTTCCCAGATCCCCCTCCTAACCCTGCCCCGGACGGTACCGTCTTCTTCAACTCCACCCAAAAGTACTGCTTTATTCCAGTTTTCGCTCGAAACAAGTTCAAAGCTTTAATCACTAAGTTCGACTCGTCCAACGGAATCGACGCGTCTTCGCACACCAGAGTATCTTTCGTCTCCGAGGAGCTCTTCGCAAAGGACATCTCGTCGCCTAAATCGATGACGTGGAATAACGAGGCTAAATCGTGGTACCCGTCTTCCCTTCTCCGGACGATTCGGAGGAATAAGTTGATTTTGGACGGCGAGAAGAGGTCGATTTGTGCGAAACCGTCCGGGTTTTGTTGCATTGTTGATGACGAGGACGACAAAGAAGCCATCGTCGTCATCTTTCCGCGAAATCCTCGTCCGATGCTTCCCCGGTTTTCTCCACCACGTCTCCCCATCCGATGTTGATGTTGTCGATGACGATGAGAATGGGAAGATGAGAAAAGGACTGATGAAAAGGCTGCATTTTTACCGCCGCCTCCCCGACGCGCTCCCGCGCCTACTGCGCCGCCTCTTCTCGAAGAAGACGCGGAAGAAGACAAAGACCTCTTCACCGCAGGAGTCGCACCAGGAGTAGCTGCGCGAGCGCGCGTCGCAAATGCCAGAGAACTTCTTGAGCTCATGTTTGATGATTGTTGTGATATCTCTGATTGATTTTTTTTTATCCACAAAAACACGAGTAAAAAAAAGAATTTTGAAGATTTTGAGGAAGAAAATTTTTTCTCTTTTTTGTCTGCTCTTTTATTTTAGTACACAAATGATGATGAGAAAGACTGCGCGTATAAAAAAATCGATGATGAAAAAGTTAATAAGGTTTCTCCAAGGAACCAATCTCTTCGCTCAATCGAGAGACTTCCATCAAGGTGAACGCGTCTTTGCCAAAGTTTTCTTCCGGAGAGGTGACTAAGGAGTATTCGATGGCGGATTGGAATTCAGTCGGGGAACACTCGAACGGGCCGTCCAAGTGCGCCGGGACGACGTGCGTGAACGCCCACGAGTTGTCCTCGCAGACTTTTTTGGTCCACTCGCGGACTTCCTTTTTGCGTCTCGGGAAGGCGAGCAAAGCTAGGACGGGAGGGACGAACCCGTGTTTGCGTTTGGTGAGGTTTTCGAACGCCGGTTTCCAGCTCGCGTCCCAAGTAAACGCGTCTAATAAATCATCCGCGGCGTTCGGTAAGGAAATTTTCACGTCCACCGAGTCCGGGTTGAACAACAAACCGAACAAAACGGTTTTGCCCCACCCCTCGGATCGAGTTTCCGAAGTCATCGGTTTTGATTCGCCTTGTTTATCCATCGCGCGCACGTACAGTGGTTCCGGGTCAATCGTCGCCACCGGGACGGGTTTATTGGAAACTTTTTCGAGGACGTCGGTTAACACCAACGATTTCGTTTCTTTTACGTAAAACGCGGTATCCACGAACCACGGGTCTTTAAAGTTTCGCAACGACGAGCCGCCGACTTTCAAGGTTTCGTGTTCGATTTCGTCTTTCCAAGGGACGAAATCGTTCGTCTCTTCGCTTCGTTCTTTTGAGCTCAAGGGTAAATATTTCGGTTTGTTCGGAAAGATGGGAACGAAATCTGCCAGCTTCACGTTCACCGGAAACGTCCAATCGTCTTTCGGCAACCACACGTCCGCGTCCGGGAAGTACTGCGCGAACGGTCCGCTATAAATCTTATGTTCAATAGCTACGCTTCCTACGACGATGTGTTTCACCTTGCCGTGTTTCTCTTCCAACTTTTTCACGGCGTCGATGACTTCCATCGTCGGCGCGACCGGGTTGTGCACCCACAACCCGCCGTTTTTCAGTTTCACCACCGTCATTCTCACGTTCACGTACACGTCCAACAACCCTTGCAACTGATCAAAAGTCCACACTTTCTCCGCGAGGACGTTTTCTTTCAAAACCGTTCGATTCCCTTCCGCGTCGATAATCACTCTTTCTTCGTTAAACGTCGGGTTGGTTATGAACGTCGTTTTCGTCTTGTACGGCGCTAACGGTAACGCCCACCAGTACGTGTAATACGCGGATTCTCGCGACGCGAGTTTCGCCCAGTATTGATCTTGCAGTTCTCTCGCCGTCATATTCACAGCCGCCGCGCCTTCCTCGCCAGAGGCGAACGCGAAGAACTTCGTAGTACTATTATCATTCTCCATCATCATCATCATCATCCAGGAGAATAACGACGTCGTCGTCAAAGCGTCTCTTCTGCTCAACATTTTTCTCTTCCTTCCCGTTGTCGTCGTCGTGCCTCCTTCGTGGTCGTTTTCCTTTTCCTCCTCTTCCTGACGACGACTCCCCGAGGAAACCGCCGCCTTTTGTGTCGTCGAAACTGTCCTCGAAACGACCAAAAAACCTTTTTTGTTTCGTCGATGTTGCTGTTCTCGTTTTCGTCGCGGTAGTGGTGCTTCTTTTTTCTTCGCGAACATCGGCGACACGGATGATGATTTCGCATCGAACGACGACGACATCGACGACGAGACCGTGGAAAGAAGTTTGCGACGATGAAATCTCGCAGACAAAGTCGTTTTAAGCGTCATCATCTGTCTTTTTACTTCTCCCCGCAAAAAAAAAACAACGACTCTCGACGAGTCTCTCCTCTCTTTCTCTCTCTCTTCAGTCCGACGCTCTCGAGCGAAAGAAGGAGAGCAAAAACTTGAGCGCGTTGTTTTGCGTTAAAAAATGCGGATAAAATGCGTCACTTTTTTCCCTTTACGCGAGACGATGATTGCGTGACGAGATGTCTTTTCTCATCAGAAGCAGAGTGTCGACGATGACGTTTGCTTCTTTGACATTTAAAAGAACGAGGATGATTACGACGAGCGCGGGAGTCACCACGAGCGGAGTTCGTTTTCCTTTGTTGTCTTCTTTGTCTTCTGAAACACAACAGAAAGTGTTTCTTTCGTTTCCCCGTGGGAGGCGTTCCATCGGGGGAGACGCGAGACGTTTAAAAGGCGGTTGGTGGTCTTCTTCTTCGTATTCTTCGAGAAGCGCAATAAGGAGTCTCAGCGGGAGTCATCTTTCTCCTAATAATAATAATAATAAACCTATCTCGGATTTGGACACGAGTTACCTCCCGTTATACGCCGCGGATTGGGCGCGCGTCGATCTACCCCCCGGACACAGATTTCCAATGGAGAAATATCTCCTGACGCGCGAAGCGATCGAGAAAGAGTCGCCAGATTTTTTAAAATATTCCATGCGCTTCTCACCAACCGCGAGGAAAGAGGACGTTTTATTAGTCCACGACAAAGAATACGTGGAAAGAGTGCTCACGCAGAAACTGACGCGCGAGGAAGCGAGGACGATTGGGTTTCCTATGAGCGAACAGTCGGACGGGTACGCCTCGAAATTCTTATCGGAGGACGAGACGAAGCGAGGGGAGCAACACGTGACGAGGAGCTTAGCGAGCACTGGCGGGACCATCAAAATGACCAGAGACGTGTTAGAACACGGTTTCATGTGGGCGGGACAATTAGCAGGAGGGACGCATCACGCGTTTGCAGGGCACGGGGAGGGATTTTGCGTGTTTAACGACATCGCGTGCGCGGTGAGAGTAGCGCAGAGAGATTACGAGGAGTTGTTCGAAGGCGAAGATAGAAACGTTTTGATCGTCGATTTAGACGTGCATCAAGGCAACGGGACGGCGAAGATTTTTGAGAACGATAAAAATATTATCACTTATTCTATTCACGGAGATAGGAATTATCCGTGGAAGACGAGGATGTTATCGGATTACGACATCGCGTTACCGGACGATTGCGAAGACGAGGAGTATTTGAACGCGTTGGAAACGTCGCTACCGAAAGTGTTCGAGAAGCATAAACCTTTTTTGGTGTATTTTCAAGCCGGAGTGGACGCTTTGAAAGCGGATTCGTTCGGAAGATTGAGCATGACCCGAGAAGGGTTGAGGCGGCGCAACAATTTAGTTCTCGCGTTGTGCGTTGAACACGACTGCAAATTAGTAACGACCATGGGCGGTGGGTACGCGAAACCGATCGAGCGATCCATCGAATGCCACTCGGACGTGTTTCGAATTATGGCTTTGAAGCATAAAGCAATAATGGAGGAACGGAAATATTTAGAGAAGATGGTTACTTGATGTGGATGTATGAGTTCGAGGCGAGGCGATGAATTCCCGGCTCCTCGTTTGGTCGAATTTACGAATATTTATTTTTAATTTACGCATCATTTTTTAGCTGTGCGACGACTTGAATGCGACTATATAATGGAGACTACAAAAATCCAATGGTATTACGTGGCTGCGTTTGTAGCGCTGATGATTTGTGTATCAGCATCAGTGAGAGTTGTTCACGCTGCTGTTAATACTATCATACCTTCGAACGAAGTTTTTTTGGATTCCGTTTGCAAGTGTTTAAAAGAGGACGCAAAAGATGGCCTTTGCACTTCGTTCGCAACTACGAGTGGGTACGGAACGATGCCTTTCTGGATGACGAGAGATATCACTAACATGGCAAATGCGTTTGATTTAGACCGTTTGGTTAATGCCGGACCAGTGGGGTGTAACTTGACTGAGATTGAAGCTTTGAGGTTCAACGCGGACTTAAAATACTGGGATACGTCGCACGTGACAAACTTTGACTTCATGTTTCGCAAAGCGAAAAGTTTTGACGGCAAAGGATTAAGGTTTTGGAACGTAGGAAATGCAGAAACGATGCGAGGCATGTTTCAAGAAACCACGGAATTCGACGACAACATCGCATTTTGGGATCTTCGAAACGTAATCGATCTTTCCAAATTTTTTTTTAACGCGGAAAAATTTAGCCAACCGATTGGTTTTTGGGACGTTTCGAATGTGGAAACCGCTTTTGGGATGTTTGAAGGTGCGAAGCGCTTTAATGAAGATATTAGCACGTGGAATTGGGCATCTATTTTCAGCGGCTCGAACCCTTTGAATTCTTGCAAGAAGAAAAAGAGGAGGATGCGCGCGTTGTTGCAACAACAAACTGACGAGGAAAGTTTGCGACTGTGCGGCGAGGAAATAGGCTTGAAGCAAATGTTTAAGAACGCCCCGAGATTTAACGGAGACGTTTCTCGATGGAAGGGCCAGGCCACGGCTTTTGAGCAAGAGAATATGTTTGAGGGTGCGGATAGTTTCAACACGAAATGGAAATGTAAAACCGAATTTGACGGCCCGACTGAAACATGCAAAGTACGACACGAAGCGGAGGTTCTCGAAGAAATCAGCGAAATCAGAGAGTTCTTTCGAAGCACTTAGTTACGTGTTATTGTGTATATATATGTGCATATACCTGCTCTATTTGCGCGCTAATACTACATCTCTATCTTCTACTCGCTCTCTTATTTGCAGTTCTAATAAGTTCTTGTCGTTACTCTTCGCATCCGCACTCTTCGTCGTCGTCGACTAAACACTTCTGATGTTCCTCGGCTTCGTTCACGGCGTCGCATTCGTCCACTCGCAAAACCAACCGCCAACCACCATTCGCAGTCTCCGGACTCCTGTGTACCGATGCTTTCCCACTCTCCCACATTTCTCCTTTCAAAAACAAAATGTCGCAACTCTCTCCTTTTTCTTCCACCAAGTTCTTCTCGAATAACTTCGCGTTTGATTTCAACGCGTCCGAGAGAGGAAGCAAAACCCGCGACGACATTGACGCGTCTCTCGCCGCCGACGCGATCACTTTATTCACCAACGAATGCTCATCTAAAACCTCCGTTTTCCTCCCGTAATACGTCGTCATCGCTCTCAAAGGTACGTAATCCACGTGCAGTTTCGTGCACAGCGTCCGGCGTAAAAGCGAGAGAGAAACGACCACTCTTTCGGGAGCGTTCTCTCGTCTTCTTTCGCCGCTCGAGTTTAAGAAGAAGTTTCGATACTCTTTCACGACGTTTTCCACGTCCTGCTCTAAAAACTGGATCGAACGTTCCGAACAGCCCTCTTTTAATAAAACGTCGCGAATGCCTAACAGGCGAGCGTCTGGATCGAGCGCGTCTAACTCTGCTCGCACTTCAAACTCTGCGCTTTTCCGCTCGCACGCTCGCAGAATATCCGCCGGGAAGGCATCTCTCACTTCAGGTCTCGGTTTCACCACGAACGCACTCTTCGCTGACGATGACGATGATGACGCGGGGGTTATTCTTTTTCTTATCCTCTTTGGTGGCAGGAGTGCCGTCCTCCTCGCCGCCACCGAAAGCATCGTCGGAGCGTCACCAGACAACAACAACAACTTAAAGGATAAAGTGCAGACAACATTTCCCCTAAAAAAAGGCAGTTTAGATACGAATTTTACCTAACAAAAAAGGAGAGGTTTGTTCCTTGTGTACGATGATGATGATGGCCCCGCACATTGCGACGACGACGAGGAACAACTCGATGATGCGACCACCAACGCCTGGTCGCAAAATGAGGCGGCGAGGAAACGTTTTTCTTAACGCAGGAGGAAAGGCAGACGATGACGATATGAATGAGACTGCTCCCTTTCGACTCCCGAATTCCCTGTGGACAAATCAATCAGATTTAAAAACGCCGGAGCAAAAGTGCTCGGACATTTACCAGTCGTACGCGACGATGGCGGCAACGAGACTGGTCATGGCCCAGGACGATGGGTTCGGAAACGAGTGCAGCGAAGACGTGAACGTGAGCGAGACGACGAGTAAGATTTTAACGCACAAGGAGAAACACAGCATGCTCTCGGGAACGAGTTTCGTGCGAAGCATGTTGCAAAGCGCGGATCCAATCTTAAGGTCGGCCGCGTTGAGAATTATAGAGACGAGACGAGTGTACGTGTCCGAAAAGGAAGGGATGGATTGGGAGAGTAGCTTTCGATACGCGAAGGAGGATATGGAACAATGGCGGGTGAAGATGTTGAAACGCGTGGCGGAGAAGTCGCTCGAAGGAGAATGACGATTGGAAATAAAGAGAGGAGCGCGTGTATTTTACTTGTGTACTTTATTTGTGTGTGTATGTTTGCTTGTTTATATGCTGAATCAATCTCCTTCTCTTTAAACGGCGGCGGCGGCGGCGTCGAAACCTTCTTCTTCCCATTTCTTACCAAACGTCTGGCGACCGTTATCGATCCAATGATCGACCATTTCCGCGATACCTTTGCCAATACCCGCAACTTTACCCACCTTTTGTCCTTTTACCGTTTTGCCTAACATGCCTTTCCCGCTGCCTGGCTTTGTCACGTCGTAATCTAACAAACTGATATTTTTCGCCGCGCCGGCGTAGGCGTTCACTTTAAACGCCTCGACGACGTTCGTGCCCAATTTTCTCGCTTTCATCACCAAATCGTTCAAAGCGTCAACTAACGGTTGGTTTTCCGCGCACAACGCTTGCGTTTCCGACTTGGCTTTTTGTTTCGGCCACACTTCCAAGGCATCCTTGAAAACCTCTTCGAGCAAAACGTCTCCAGTTTCGTCGTTTACGTTCTTCTCCACGTTCATCCACGCCAAGACTTGCGAACCGGCCTCGCCTAAATTGTCCGGACAAGACAATTTCTCCTCGTTGCAGATTCGAATGAACTCCTTCGCTAACACCGCGCCTTGCACACCACTCTCGGCCAGTTTTTGCAACTTCTCCGTCGGTACATTCGAACTCACTTTATTCTTTTTCTCTTCCTCCTTTTTCTTCTTCTCTTCCTCGGTCAGCGGCGGATTTTCAATCAAATACTCCTCGTACGTTCGCCATTTCGGCCTTTCGAATTCGTTCAGTTTTTTCGAAAAGTTGCATCGCACTAAGCACATGGATTCGGCGTCATACGTCCCCGGACAGTGCACTTCGCCTCTCCCTAATTTCTCCTTATCTTTGGACACGTGATACGGACTCTCGTATCTCACGTTCAAATGCGGCACTTTCTCGTTGTTCCCTTTCGCGCAGTGCGGACACTTCGTCAATCTGCCGTACAATTCACCGTCGATGCACTTAAAAATCAACTCTTCCTTCTTCCCGCCGGTGGTGTATCCATTCGCTTTGCACCATTTCTTCAACTCCTCCGTTTTCATCGCTTTATACTTCTCCTTCAGAGAAACGACTGTCGATTCGTCCTCGTTCGGGAAGGTGTACTTACCGTCCTCGTCAACCGGTACCGGCGGATCAAAGCTATCGAAGTTGTTCTTCTCGTTCCAAGGTGTAAACCACAACGACTTCTGCGCGTATTTTCGTCTCTTATCCGCTTCATCCGCGCCGGATTTTTCAGCGCGCTTGGTGGTCGTTTTCTTTGTTTTCGTCGTTTTTGCTTCCTTTTTCGTTGGTGGAGACGACGACGGATTTGACTTCTCTTCCTCCTCTTCCTTCGTCTCCTCCTCCTCGACTTTCTGTCGCTTCACCTCTTTCTCCTCGTACTCGTCGACGACCTTCTCCTCCTTTTCCTCCTTCTTTTCCTCCTCCTTTTTTTCCTCCTTCACCACCTTCAGGGACAAACACTTGCTCTTCAAAGAAATCTTCTCCTTCGTCTCCTTCACTTGGACTAAAAATCGAGATTTCGTTTCGTCGAATTGGACAACCACGGCTGGTTTCCCGTTCAGTTCTGGTTTGCTGTTCACGTTGACGATGGAGACTACAGTTCCCGGAGGGTAGAGAGATACAGCCTCCTCTGTCGCAGCAGACGCGGAGGACATTTTTGGATTCTTTCGTCGTATCAAGCGGCGTGTGTGCCTTACACTTGTGATGATGGAGTCAATTTGTGGGGAGATGATTTTGAAATTCAACGCTCCACTGCGGCACAAAAAGAGGCGGAAGTTCGGATAAAATGGACGACGATGACGATGATTTCAACGTAAAAACCTGGGCGACGTTACACGACGCCGCGTTAGAGGTACTCTCGACGCCATCTGCGCATAAAAAAGCCCTTTTGACTCAAGTTATCGCGAAGAAATGGTTCGACGGGAAAAGCATCCTCAAAGCGAGAGATGTGAGTTCCTCGGGAAAACGTGTGAAAGAGACACCGGAAAGAGACGCGCTGGTAACCATCGTCTCGTCGAACTCGAACAAATTAAAACTCGGTTCTGGTCGCTCGATCGAGTCGAGACGGAAAATTTTACACTCGCTCTCGCACATCGAGTCGTGGGCGATCGATTTGAGTTGGGATATTATCGCAAGATTTGGACACGAGGTGGAAAAGGAGAGAGAGTTTTTCGACGATTTCGTACGCGTGGCTTTAGACGAAGCGAAACACCATTTACTGTTAACGAAAAGATTAGAAGAAATAGGAGGAAAATACGGGGATTTTCCCGCGCACGATGGATTATGGCAGTCTGCGATGGAAACGTCGGATTCGTTGATGCATCGACTGGTTGTCGAACACTGCGTGCACGAAGCGCGAGGATTAGACGTCATGCCGAATACGATTAACAAGTTTCGAGAGAACGGGGACGAGGAGAGCGCTTTATTGCTCGAGACGATAGTGTACCCGGAAGAAATTGGCCACGTCAAAGCTGGTTTAAAATGGTTCAAGTTTCTATTAGGAGACGCGTCGGAACGCGGCGGCGAAGAGACGGTGAAAATCTTTCGCGAGATTGTCGAGAAGAAATTTTACGGGGCGTTGAAACCGCCGTTTAACGACGAAGCGAGGGCGAAAGCCGGGTTCGACAGGAGGTATTACGAAGTAGCAGTAGATGCGGTGGTGTAGTCGTGGTAGCAGATAGAGCGCAGATTAGAAACGCGTGTATGTATATCGATTAAAACAAATGTGTTTTCTTCCCTTGTATCATCTCTCTCAAACACAGCTCTCGATCTTCTTCTTCTTCTCCTTTACTTCTTCACCTCTTTTGCAACCTTCTCTCTTTTCTTTTGCAACGCATCGCTCGCTTCCGCGATTCTCTTTGCCATTTGCTCTCGCATCTGCGCACCCATCGGACTCTTTCCTTGCTCCTTCTCCACTTTTCTCTTCGCCTCATCTCTTACAGTCTTTGCCCGTTTGACGACTTCTTCGTCTTCGTCTTCTTTGTGCTTTTCGCTTAAAATTTTAATCGAGTCTTTTAAAGAGTTGAACGCGTTCTGGAACGACGCTTCGATGGCTTTCGATTTCCGCGTTAAAGCTTTAATCACCTCAGAGCTCTTCTCGTCGTCGTCCCCCATGATGACGATGACGATGAACTAACTGTTTGTGCGGCTTTTCGCTGTGTTCTTTGTTTTGCGAATACTTTTTTCCTGCTCGTATTTTGTAAGAAACGCTTCGAATTGAAAAATCCTAAAAAAAACACAAAAATACACGATCACGAACTTTAAAAAACAGATCATGTCTTCTGACCAACGAGGACGAGCGGCGGCAGAACGAATGGGGAATCAAAAGTCGGCGAACGAACAACAAGAACGAGAAGAAGAAATGACGATAACGACTCCGATGCGACGCGTCCTGACCGTCCAAATTCGAAAAGAAGAAGAAGCGACTCAGAAAAGTGTTCTCGAAATCGTTGAGAAGGTTTTCGTTTCTGTTTTAGAAACGAGCGAGATACGCGCGTACGACGTGACGGTGACGAAAGAGAACGATAAGATAACGTATAAATACAAAGCGCCTGCGCCTTCCTTTCCGTTCGTGCCGAAATCGATCGGTAAACTCTCCGAGACTGGCGTGTGTGAGGTGACCGAAGTTGTCGTCTGTGATTATGAAAAGAATAAACTTGAAAATTTTTGCGAAACCAAAGGGATGCTGTTTGCGGATATGTTCGTGGTGGAGAGTTTTGTCAGATTGGATAAAATAAGCGGTAATTCGCGTGCAGTTGTGTGTGTGGTTGATGTGCGATTGCGATGGCTGAAACGGTTGGACACTCAAAGATGGATGGAAGGGTTAGTGACAAAGGCGACAGAAATGAAAATAAGAAAGAAGTATGAGATTTTGATGAAGCGAGTGGCGAGCGAGTTGAGTGCGACGGCGAAGATGACGAGAAACGATTTAAGGAACGATTTAGAATTTATTCTGCGCCAAAACGTGAACTATCTCTTTTGCGTTTTAGTTTCGATATTGATTTTCTGCTTGGGCTTCTGCCTCGGTGGAATTGATTCCTCGCTCTCGGCGCTTTGGAAAATATAATTTTATTAAAACTACGTACTCGTAGACGTGCATCTACTTTGCGTTTCGTCTCTGTCCTTCACTAATCTTCCCAGACAACACCACGAATGAATCACCGGTTGTTTTTTGAACCGCTTGCATTCGTTCAATTGTGCTGCCAGCTTTGTTGCTATCGCCACCTCGCAGCGCGTTTTGCTCCTCTTCGTACTTGCGCAAACGCTTCTCCTTCGCCTTCGCGCCGGGCGCTTTGCCGTGAAACTTCCAGCACAACTCGCGGAAGGCTTCTTTTGGAGTCAACGTACGTCCAAACTCGTCGTACTTATCAAGTTTGAAGTTGAACTTTCGAGTTTCGGACGACGGGCCGCCGCCATCTTGTTCTTCAATCACTCCAGAGGCTTCTAATACACGTTTGCGATCGTGGTGATCTTTCAAATCGTTCGCGCGTCCACTCCAACGCGGTCCTTTATCTTCGAGCTGACCGGAGGCTTTCATGTCTTGTAAAATGCTCGCTAAACCAATATTTCTGCGCGATAGATGGATTTTAGGCTTTTCTTCTTCTTTAACCGCTCCTTCGCCGTCTTCCATTTTGACATCGACGGCACCATCGCCGCTCTGAACAATTTGCGGAGCGTCCTCGTCTTCTTCGTCCGGTAACTTGTCCGCTCGCGCCTTCTCCCAATCGATTACTTCTCCCTCGGCGTCCTCTTCGACGTGGTTGGCTCTTTTCCGTTTCAAGTTTTTAGAGGTTTTCCCTCTCGCGACGAACGCGTTATTTTCGTCGTCACCGCCAGACGTATCCGCGCCGACGCCGCGACAGAATTCAGCGACATCCGTTAGGGCCAAATTTTTATCGTTCTTTTCATCATTATCTGCGTTCATATCGGTCGGCTTTTCTCGTTCGAGCTTGGCGATGCGTTGAAACAAAGATTGTTCCCCATTCGCGGGAACGATTTGCTTTTCTTTCTTTTTCGTTTCTCGTGCGGATGCGAGCACTCGTTCCAACTCGTCGTCCTCTTCCTCGGCGGCGAAATCTAGAGGACCTTCATCGCCTTTCTTAGTATCGCCGGCTAAATTGGCTAAGATTTTCTCGTCCACATTATCTCTCGCTTTGTCCATTGCCTTGGCCCACGCCTCGTCGTCTCGAGACGGCTGTTCTTCTCCCGTGTTGCCGCCGCCATTCTTCCTCGATCTTCTGTGCGTCCCCGCCGCGTTTGCCTCCTTCGCCAACTCGTCGCTTTCCAACTTTGATACGTCAAATCCACCATCCTCGTCGTCTGAATCCTCGTTTTCTTTCTTCTTCTTCTTCTTTCGCATCTTCTTCGGCTTATCTTCTTTGCCTCCTTTCCCTTTTTTCTTCTTCTTACTATTGAACTTCATCAACTCTTCCTCTTCTTTCGTATACGCGTCTATCTGCGTGGCTGTTTTTGACACCTCCGCGGAAGTCAATTCGCCTTTCACCAATCCAGCCATCCGTAACTTCAACTCCCTCGCGTTTCGTTTCCGAATCTCCTCGGCGTCTTTTTGAACTCCTCCCGTGCCATCTAACGTCGCGAATCTTTCGTCCTTCTCTTCCTCTCCGTACTCGTCGTCGTACTTGGACAAAATCTTCTTCTCTTTCAATCCCGTCAACTCGTCCTCGTCTTCGCGCATAATCTCGTCCTTCTTATTTCCCTTTCCAGCTAACTTTTTATTCTTCAAAACCCTCTCTCTTTCCGCTATTTGAACGTTCTCCAACTCGTCCTCCGAATCGCTATCTAAAATCGACTTATCCGCTAACGTTAAAACGACGCCACCTTCTCCCTCGTAATGGATTCCTCTCTCCTCGGCGACGTGTTCCAACGCCGCGCGGTCCACCTTCAATCCCGCCAAGTCTTTCTCCGTGTATTCAACGGACACGTGCTCCTCTTCTTCCTCCTCGTATCTGCTAGCTATTATATCTGCAGCAGTCGTCCTTTTTTTCTTCGACTTCTTCTTCATCGTTCTCGATTTTTCCACCCACGCTTTCGCGTCCTCCTCTTCTGTGCCTTCTCCTTCGTATAACTTCCTCGCTCGCTCGTGGTCTTCCTCGCGCAACTTTTTCGCTTTTCGTTCGTTCAACTTTTCTCTCAACTCTTCCGTTCGTTTTAATTCGAGCAGTTTCTTTTCCTCTTTTTCTTTCAAGATCTTCTCCGCGGCTTTTACGCCGTCCGTATCGTCGTCTTCGTCGTCTTTCGGGGGATTCGAATCCATTTTTAACGGCGCGAGGCCTAATTTCTTCCTCAAATTGTTCGTCTCCGCGATGGAGAGAGAGAGGTCAGATTTCTTCGACAAGACGTTATTATTCGTCGTCGTCATCGCCTCCTCCTCGTTCCCTTCTTTTTCTTTTCCCAAGCGGCGGCTCATTTTGTCTCTCAAATCGCAACAAGAAGAAGCGTTCAGGCGAAGAGGAGATGATTAATTTTTGTGGGGAAGAATTGGAGCAAAACGAAAAACACAAGTCTGACGTATGAATAAGTATACATACGCGCAAATAATGAGTGCAACCGGAAGACGACTCACGCATTATGAAATAACTAAACGCTCTTTACGACATCTCTCGCCCCTCTCAAGGCTTTCTCGATCAATGGTTTTGTTTCGGGCGCTCGAGCGACGGCGGTGAACAACGCCAAAGCTTGTTGCTTGACGTTCGGGTCCGAGCTCGTCATGAACGTGGCTATTTTACGAACGACGATTTCGTCCGAGCAGAGCCTCAAAGCGGTGCCTGGAAATTTGCAGCAACAGCTGATTCCGACTAACGCGCGAGAGGCGGTTTCGTTTATTTCGTCTTGTTTGAGGCGTTCGAGATCTTCCCTCGGGTTCAAACTGCCGCCGTTTTTGAAGTGTTCGAGATATTTCGCCTCTTCGTTTTTGGTGAAGATATCGACGCCTTCGTCACCACCCCCGACTCGTTTTATTGCCGATGCGAACACCTCTAAACCGCCGTGTTCCATGGTAATCTTCTCCGCTTCCGAGACGGACAAAGCTACGAAGAGCTCAAACGCGCCGGCGACGATTTGTTTCGGCGCAACCGCGTCTTCCTGCCGCCGGTAGTGGACTCTTTTCGCTTCCTCTTTTCCGTTGTTTTTGCTACCGTTGTTGTCACTGCTCGTGCTCTTATCTTTTTCCTTCGCCTTTTCCTCGCTATTGTTATTACTATTAGTATTACTATTCGTATTATTCGTATTAGTATCGTCGTCGTTAACGTCGTCTCCGCTCATCTTCTCTCCGGGAAAATACCTCCCCTCGACGTATTCCACCTCGCACATTTTCCTCGCCTCTTCGACGACTCTCTTCCCATCATCTCCCACTAAAACGAAACTCGCGCATTCTTTATCTCTGCACGTCCACACTAAGCAGTCCAGACCGTTGACGATTTTCACTCGTTCATTCTCCTCCATTGCTTTCTCGATCGCTTTTAGTACTATTTTCACTCCTTTTTGTTCGTTTCGAAGCATCTCTCGATGCGCTCGTTCCACGTTCCCGAGGAAGCAGCTCAAGGCGGCCAAGGCGGCGGCGGTGACGCCTTCGAAATCATCACTTTTAGTATCGTTGTTATCGTTATTCTTCGTCTCTAAAACGTCCAAGATTGGTTCAACCACCCGTAAGAAACTCTCCGGGTCGAGTTTCACTCGCAACGATAACGCCGCTAAAGCGATCAGCGCTTTCGCTTGCACCTCTGGCGTCGAGCGTGCGTTTATTTCTGATATCATATTTTCCACGAAATTGATTGGCAACGCGGGTGAGGTGTTCGAAGGCATCGCCGCGGAGGCGTTGTTGATGTTTTTGCGACGCAGAGCGCTCATCTTTATTCTCTGCGCGCGCGCGAGATACAGTGCGGGGAAATGGAAGAAAAGTTCGTCATTTATTCTCATCACGCGAGAGACGAGCGATTAAAGAAGAGCGAGAGTTTAATCGAGGATCAAAAGCGCTTCTCTTCGAGAGTCTCTCGCTCGTGCTCTCTCTGAACGCGCTCTCTCTTTTCGAAAGGACGTCTTTATCGTCTTTATCGTCGTCGTCATGGCTGCTCGTACTGCTCGTGATGAACACGAGAACAACACCAACGGGGAAGAAGAAAGTTGTTACGACATCTTGGGCGTCTCGCCGCAAGCCTCGGAGAAGGAGATCAGAAAAGCCTACCGGTTGTTGGCGCTGAAATATCACCCGGATAAGTATCGAGGACCATCCGACGATGAGAAGAAGAAAGCTGATGTGGCGAAGAAATTCGCGTCGATGACGGTCGCGTTTGACTGCCTCTCGGACCCGCTGAAAAGGCTGAAATACGACCGAGAAAACGCAGTCAACGGGTTAGAAAAATCGGACGTTTTGATCAACGTGACGTTCAAGGAAAGCATAAACGGATGCACGAAGTTAGCCATGGTACCGTTTAAGACGGTGTGCGTGAAATGTAACGGAACCGGGAAGGGAGGCGTCGCGTGCGCGAACTGCACGGTACTCACCCGCGGGAGCTGCCGGACGTGTTTTGGTAAAGGCGTTCTCGGTAATAACGGAGGTACCATGAACGAAGATGAGATATGTAAGAAGTGTAAAGGCATTGGCGCCGTGGACGATTTCTTCCAAAATCGAGTGGAAGTGCCGAAAAATCCAAAGCAAAACCAACGCGTGAAGATTCAAGGACGCGAGACGTACGCGGTTATTTATACCATGCCTTCGAAAAAGTTTCGAAAGTGCCACTCGAACGAACACGACGTGAGAACAACATTACAGTTGACCGCTTTAGAGGCTAAAGAGGGTGGTTTTTTCGAAGTAGAAACGTTGCACGGGAAAGAAACCGTGTACGTCGAAGACGGGACGGAGGACGGCGCGGAGAAAATCTTGGAAAAGCAAGGGATCGAAAAGAAAGGAAACCAAATCGTCTCGATCGAAGTTTTACCTCCTCCGGTGGTCGAAGAAGACAAAGAAGAAGAAGGGAACGAAGAAGAGGGAGAGGAGAAAGGAGGTGAAAAAAGAAAAGCAGATTTGGAAGAAGAAGAAGAAGAAGAAGACGTCCAAAAGCTTCTCGCCGAGAAGAAGCGGAAACTGTTGGAAAAGCTAAACTCCTCGTGAATACAAACAGAAAGAAGGAGAGAGAAATCCGTTCGCGAGATTTTCTCTAGCTCGAATATAGCATCGTAGCACGTAGAAACGCGACAAAAACGTAGCGCACAGTTCGTCGTAATACTATTAATACTCATATTAATAACGAACAAAAGAACGCAGAAACAGAGAGAAGGAGGAGTTTTCGCAGCAATTTTTCTCAGAAAACCTCTCTTTGAATAACTCCATTATAAAATATTCATTTTCACTCTTTTGCTAAACTTAAAAGTAGTGGCATTATGTTCAGAGCGACGGCACAAAAGGCGCTCAAAAGCGCGGCATCTCGTTTGACTCCTCGCGGTGGTGGTCTCGCGACGAGGAGAAACATGAGCGGAGGTGGAAGCATCGAAGAAGAAATAGGTAAGAAAAAAAGTCGATCGCATCAAAATCTCTTCTTTCCCCGGACAACGATACGATCTCTCTCTTCCCTCTTTGATGACGACAGATATTTGCGTGCCCTTTTGTCGTTGACTAAGAATGGAATACTAATGATACTCACGAGAAAAGCAGTATTGCTTTTGATGCGATTATTGCATTCGTTTTACTTTGTTTTGAGAGTCGAAAGTCAACTCGTGTTATCCTCCTCTAACCTCTTCAATTAATTTCTCTTTCTCTCAAATACCATCCATCTCTTCGATGATGCTGATGATAACAAACAACAACAGCTGAAATGAACAAGTGGCGAACGGTGACGTTTCTGGCCATTCCGGCGTGCGCGGCGTTTGGCGTGTACTCCTTCGCGACGGCGGAACACGGCCACGGAGAGGAACAACCGGCGTACTCGTACTTGAAACGAAGGTCGAGAGAGCAATGGCCGTGGGGAGGCGATTTGGGGTTGTTTGAATACCCTCACAAGGAAGATGGCGGACATTAATGTATACATATATCCGTTTTTACGTCTTTCTTTCCGACGGGAATGATTGGGAAAGAATGCGCTTGGATGATGTCGCTTTGGTGTTTGTTGTGTCGAGCGCGAGTTGTAATTATATATAAACATATAAACCTTTTTCTTATATTAAACGTGATGACTCTCTTATTATTCTCTTCTCTTTTATGATGTTGTTGTTGTTGTTGTTGTTGTTATTCTTATTATTCTCTCTCTCTTCCGTCTCGTGCTCTAACAGCGTCCTGCGGATAATGATTAAACGCGTTTCATTTTCACGTCTTTTAAATACGCCTTCTTCTCAGCCTCGTACGCGATTTCACTTCTCGCGATGAACTTTTTCAAGACGTCGTACGTGGTCAACTGAATAGACTTATTCGGCATATTCTTCACGGCGTTGGGAACGAAGCCTCTGAACAAGCCGCCGACGCCTTGCGTGGCGACGATGTTTTTCGCCGCGACGACTATGTTCGTCGCCGTGCTCGATTTCATTTGCATCTGCCGCCTCACGGTATCGAGTGGATAGCACGAACCAGTGGCAACTGCGGTAGCCATTAAAGAGGCCATGGCAATTCCCTGCGGTTCGTTGCGGATCTCTTCCGGGATGGTCTGTTTAAACAAATCAAACGCGCAGAAATTCAACGCCGAATACGGAGCGATGGACAAACACGTCGCCGGTAAACCTTTCGCAAACGCCATCACGCCTTCCTCTCGCATAATGTTTTTAAACACTGCTACCATATTTGTCGTCGTCGGGTCTACGCTTAAACGTAAGCGAATGATATCTAACGGATACGTCACAATCGTCGCCGTGCACGCCGCCGAGGCTCCGGCTAAGAGTCTCCCCGGCACGCTCAACTCGCCCGTTTTCTTATCCGTATATTTCTTCTTATAAAAATCGTACGCGAACAACATCGTCGCGGAATACGGCAACACTCTCGCCACTTGCGGCGTATTCCCTCTCCAATACCCAGCCAAACCTTCGCTCTTACCAATCGCCATAAACGCCGGCACTAAACCTCCGCTCACCGCCGCTTTCGCGGCCGCGCTTTGTTGCGACGCTCCAGACGTTTGCATGATAATTTTCAATCGATCCAACGGAGCGGTGCACGTTTTCGCCAAAGCGCCGGCTAAACCCCCGGCTAAGAACACCGCGGTCGTTTTCCCCATCATGTTCACGACGATACCTTCTCGATTATTTTTTAACATTCTCGCGAGCGGTATTTTAATACGTTTTTCATCTGCTTTTGTCGTTTTCGTCTTTGCGGCGCACACCTGAAACTGTTCGTTCACTTTCGCTCTCGCGAAGGTTATCGACGCCAACGGAATCTCCACGTTAAAAGTTTGTCTCGTCTTTAATTCTCTCTGAATTTTCATTTTCGTTCGTTCGATGGCTTTTGTGAAGCGGTTGGTTTCGGTGTTTACGACGCGAAGAGAAAACCCAACGCCGTCGGGGTGATGTTTTTGTTCCAATTTCATATTTACTACTAATTTCGTTTAGTATTATTATATCCTTGTCTCTCCTTGTCTAAATAATCTATATATAAAGAGCAATATATAACAAAAGCTCTTTTCGATGGGACGACGTTCTTCGTAGTGCTGTCCTTCTTCTCGCTCTCTCTTCTCGCTCTGAAGCAAACGTCTTTTTTAACGAACAAAAACGGATGAGAACAAAAACAACACACAAAAGAGGATAAAGTGCAAAATAAAGTGCACAAAAAGCACCAAAAAAAGCACCCCAACTCAAACCAAAAAAACAAGGGCGGCTCTTCTCTTTTCTCTCTTCTCTCTTTTCTCTTCTCTTTGCTCTGTGCCCTAAATTTTTCCTTCTCTCACGAACACAAAGAAGAAGAGAAAAGAGAGAGTTTTCCTTTCCCCCCCCTCCTCTTCCTCAGAAAGAATTGCCCCTCTTTCTCTCTCTCTCTCTTTGTGTTGTTGTTAAAGTAGTAGCGTATGAGATGAACGCAACATCAACTTTTAAAAGTTGTCGCGCGTCCTCCTCTTCAAACGCCTCTTTTCCTTCCTCTTCTCGCAAAGCTGCTAAGAATACCCCGACGAAAGCGCTCGCATCTGGAGCAAGAAACTGGAGCGTCGTCCCCTTAAGCGGCGGCGGCAAAAAAATTGCATTAACCGCGAGAGCGAATCAAAGAGGAGGAGGTGTTTTTGAAACGAGCGGCGATGCGGAAGACGACGGACAACGACGGACGACGTTAAGCTCGCGAAACTTAGGAGGAGGAGTTTTAGGAGCTTTTGAAACGACCGCGAAAAGTAGCAGCTTTAGCAGCATGAGTTCGACCTTGATGTCGAAGAACAAAAAAGCGACGAGCGACTCTGAGGACGAGGACGAGGGAAAGACAACAAAGGGTAAAGACGCCACCTCTCTCTCCTCGAAGAACAACAAAAACAACATTAACAAAAATAAAAACAAAAACATGAGCGACGACGAGTGCGAGACGACTCCGGCGAACGCGAAGTGGAAGCGAGTGATGCTTAAGATCTCCGGCGAGGCGTTATCGGGAAACACCTCGAAAGACGGACAAAATTTTGGTTTAGACCCGCGCGTGGTGGAACGCATAGCGGGCGAGATTGTTGCGGCGAGCATGTCTGGGGTGGAAATTGCCGTCGTGGTTGGCGGAGGAAACTTTTTTCGGGGCGCGAGCCACGAAGGGGCGCATTTGGATCGCGCGTCTGCGGATTACATGGGGATGTTGGCGACGGTCATGAATGCGATTTCGTTGCAAGGCGCGATTGAAGCGAAAGGCGTCCAAACGAGAGTGTTGTCGGCGCTGAGCATTAAAGAAGTGGCGGAACCGTACATAAGGAGACGCGCTATGCGGCACTTGGAGAAAGGGAGGGTGGTTATTTTCGGCGCCGGGACGGGGAATCCGTTTTTTACCACGGATACGGGAGCGGCGTTGAGAGCGGCGGAGATCAACGCGCAAGTGGTGTTAAAAGCGACGAAAGTAGACGGCGTGTTTTGCTCGGACCCAAAACAAAATGTAAACGCGAAGAAATACGAGAGGTTATCGTACGAGACCGTTCAAAGGTTAGGATTGGGTGTCATGGACCAAACGGCAATCACGATGTGCCGCGAGAACGATTTGCCAATTGTCGTTTTTGACATGACAAAAGGCGGAAACATTCACAAAGCCATCCGAGGGCAAGCCGGAGTCGGGACGTGCATCTCAGACTCAGACGAAAAATGTCCGTGATGTAGTAGATGTGAGAGAGAGAATAATAAATACTAGCTCTCCTACAGTATTTAAATAACGAATATACGTTGTTGTTGATTGTTGTTGATTTTGATAACACGACGGCGACGATTGTACTTTATACCATATAATTAAAGAAAACAACTAATCTATTGTATACGCAGCATTTGGATACGAAACTACTAAACTTTCTTCAATCACACGCGTGGAGTCACCACGCCACACGGGTGGTATGCGTGTCGTCTCTTTTTATATTTGAGGTCTACCAAACTAATGTGTGTTGTTGTTGTTTAATCGAACAAGTCAAAGCCCATGTCTTCTTCTTCTTCTTCCACCTCTTCCTCCTTCGCGGCTTCACCGCCACCGCCACCGCCAGCGTCGCCACCACCGCCACCGCCACCGCCGCCGCCGCCACCGCCGCCGCCGCCGACGTTGGAGATCAACTCTTCAACCGGTTTGGATTGCAAGAATTTGGAAAACAAGCCCGCCCAGTACGGTTCGATGGTGATACCGGCGCCCTTGACGACCGCGTTGATCTTGTCTTCGGTGATTTCTTGGCCGTCATCGTGCAAGATGAGGGCCGCGTAAGTGCAAGCAAGTTCTCCAGACTGTATGATGTATTATAGTGGTAAAGAAGAGTTGAATAAAAAGAAGGATACGTATTCGTCAGTACTCTCAAATCAAGGGCTGCTCTTCTGCATCCTCCTTCGACCTTCCCTCTCAAGGAAAAAAAAGAGAAAGAAAATTCCGCGCGCTTGAAATGCGATGATACGAAGGTGAAACGCAGAGTACGAGCGCGTCATCGAGCGAGCAACCATTCTCTCCGCGCAATTCGCGACTACTCGTCCGCGTTTTATCCCTTCATCTCGATCTCTTTAAAGCCCAAACGCGCGCAAAAATCTCGCCTCATTCTTTTTTGGGGCTAAAATTTTTTAGGCGAAGAAAAAGAAAGATTTCAAAACGCCCTCCTCGCCGGGGCCCGCTCTAAAACATCGCGCGAAAATCTCCGACATCGTTCAAGCGGGGATTCGCATAGTAGAGATTACGAACGTACCATTTTTAGTTAGTTATGTGTGTGTTCCTTAAAGCTGTGTAATTAAACCTTTAACCGATGGGGCAATAAGAATGACGATTTTCTTGGTTTTTATTGTTTCTCTCAAATCTCAAAAATACTCTCCAACACTCCTTCTTCTCTATTACTACTCGTTTTTCTACGTACAATAATGTTTCTCTTCTATTATCGTTTATTAGAGGATCCAAACCCGCCTTTTTTCTTGGACTTGTTCTTGTTATCTCCTTCGTACACGTCGCCTTCTTTGTACTCCTTCGCGGGCTCTTCCGGCCAGTCGTCGTCGTCGTTTTTTTCGTCGTCGTTTTTCTCTCTCAACCTCGGTCTCTTCTTCGGCTTTTCTCTCTCTTTCCTCTCTTTTTCTCTCTCTTTCCTTTTCACGTTCTCCTCTTGTTCTTTGCGTCGCTTGGTTTTCAACTGCTCTTTTTGCGCGCGCAATTCGTCTTGCGTTTTCACTTCCTCGACGGTTTTTTCCACGTATTGATGGAATAAAACTCGACCTTCGCACGCGCCTTCTTCGACTTTGACCAACTCGAGGTCCAGTCTCGGGCCGAGTTCTTTTAAAAGAATTTTCGCGGTCGATTTCGCTTTGTTCACTCGATCCAAGTCTTGCGCTAATTGGACTTTCGTTTTTGGGTCGTCTTCGCTGTCGGAAACGTCCGAGTCTGACCCCGGTGAACTCGCCGCGCTGGTAAAAAACTCGCTAATATCCGCCATTCGCCCCATATCGGGCACCTCTCTCGATTTTAACATTTTCCGCAACTTCCGATCGCCTTTCGCCGGCTTTGCGTCCACGTGGAAATGCCTCAATCTATACAAATTCGTCTCCTTATCGTGATCTACCAGAACGACTCGTTTACACGAACTTAACTTTGCTTTTTTAACGTTCACCGCCGGGAAAATATTCTGAAACGTCAACGCGCACAGCTTCTTTTCGCTCTCTTGACCGGCGGTGCTAAAATTATTCAAAACCACCAGCGCTGGATTCAAAAACGATTTCCCTCTCGATTTTGGATTCTTCTGCGCTTTCTTCACGTCCCTCTCTAAAGAATACTTATCGATTCGAAACGTCAACGTCGGTCCTCGCGGCGTTTTGCATATTTTCAAGTATTTCGCGTTTTCCGTGGCTGAGAACAACAAGAAATGCGACACGCCTAAAGGCCCGGCGACGTTGATGAAATCTTTCAGTTTATTCGATTTCGAGTCTTTCAGCTTCGAGGCGGTGTTCGGTTCCATGATTTTCCTCACGTCCTCGGTTAAACTCTTCACCAAGTGCGAGAGTTTCCCTCGTTTCACCACGAACGTTTTCGGGACGTTCGTTGAGGACGATTTGACATTTTTCTTCGCACCGTTTGTGTTCTCTTCGCTCACCGCGTGCGTGCGCTTTTTTTTCCTCCGCGTTTTCGCCATTATTACTATTAATACTACTACTCTTTCTCTCGCTTTCTCTCGACAGAACAGAGAAGAGACACCAAGAAGAAGACCAAGACCAAGAAGACAAATTCAAAGAGCGTTTGGTAAAATGAAGAAGGTGGCGGCGTTTTTTTGACGTGAGTTTTTTGAGAGCAAAACGACTGTAAGAAAAGGAAAAAAAACCGACGAGAGCGCCACAGAAAAATAAAATATCGAGGAGCTCGTCCTTTACTCCTCAGAAGAGGACTACCATCGTCGACTTTCCTCGCTCACCTTTACGACGCACTCAAAGGTATTAAAAAGACACATCATCATCAAAATGGGAATCAAAGGATTGCCGGAACAGTTGAAGCATTACTACCGCGACGCGCAAGTGGAACAGTTTAAAGGTATGAATGCGCAGTCGCATTTTTAAAATGACTTTCGTCGTCTCCGATTTGGTTTCCCGTGTCGCGTCGAGATATTCAAAAACTGACACAGAGACGCACCATCTACTCTTTCTTTTTACGTCATCATCAACCAACCGCTTCGCGCGAACGAAACGCATTGGATGGAACGCGTAATAAAAGGTATGCGCGCAGCCGTCGACGCGTACTCGTGGCTCCACAAAGGCGCGTATTCGTGCGCGTTAGAGTTGCACACGGGAAATCACTACTGGGTAAAACAAAACAGAGACGCCCCGTACGTGAACTATTGCATCCACAGGGCGAAGATGCTGAAATTTTTTGGCGTGGAACCGGTGATTGTGTTCGACGGCGATCGATTACCGGCGAAAGCGAGCGAGGAAGGCACGAGACGACAAAGGAGAGAAGAGGCGAAACAGAAAGGACGAGAGCGATTGGAACAAGGCAATCGAGAAGGCGCGACGTTTATGTTTACGCAGAGCTTAGATATTTCGCCGAGGATGGCGCTGGAGTTGATTGTGGCGTTGAAGAGAGAAGGTATTGAATTCGTCGTAGCCCCGTACGAAGCGGACGCGCAAATAGCGCATTTGGCGAGGCAATCGAGGGAAAATGGTGGAGTGGACGTGGTGTTCACGGAGGATTCGGATTTGGTCGCCTACGGGTGCGAGAGAGTTTGTTTCAAGTTAGACAAGTTTGGGGCGTGTAAAGAAGTTTTGTTGGAGGACGTGTTGATGAATAAAACAGCTGCGGCGATGACGACGACGACGACGACACCCAGCGAGGAGATGACGACTACTAACAACGAAGAAAGTGAAATGACGATCAATAACGAGAGTCAAATGACCGTGGAAAACGATGGAACGAACGAGTCGGATGAAAACGTAGACGCGAAGAAAAAGACTGCTACTGCTGCGAAGAAAAAAGGTGGTTCGAAGTCTTCCGCGGGAGGAAAAGGTTCCAGAGGTGCCAATTCTCCATTGTCCTTCGAGAATTGGACCCACGACGACTTCTTGGGTCTCTGCGCGATGAGCGGGTGCGATTTCTTAGAAAACGTGAGAAATGTTGGTTTTAAAAAGGCCCACGCTTTCGTCAACAAAAATGACCGGTGCGCAAAAACCGCGTTAGAAATGATGAGTAAAGACCCAAAGATTGACGTTCCAGAAGGTTACGTCGAAAAATGGCAGCGCGCGGTTTATACCTTCAGACACGCGTTGATTTATGACGTCAAGGAGAAAACATTGAAGCACTTGACGCCGCTTCCCGAGGAGCTTCTCGGGAAGACATCCGACGAGCTTGACTTTTTGGGCAAAGTATTCGAGGACAAAGTTGCGATTGAAATCGCAGAAGGAAGAATGGATCCCATCGCGAGGCGTCCGTTTGCTCACGCGCAACCGCACTTTCAACAAAGATACAATAATAATTACAATAACATGCATAACGTGCAACCGACGAACGAGGGACCGAAAATTCCAAAAGTCAACATCAATTCTATGTTTGCGGCGAAGAAAGTTGCCACTTCCACGGCTCCAGCTCCAGTAGTAGCAGCCATGCCGCCAGCAACAGCAGCAACAACAACAACAACAACAACAACAACGGTTCCTCCTCCTTCTCAGCCGTTGAGACGTTCGCCGAGGAAGCATCCGCAAAGCATGGTAGGCGTTTCTCCCGAGAAAAAAGAACAACAACCGGTATTGAGCGCAGAAGACTTGGAGGATTTAGAGATCGCTAAAATGCTCGGCGCTGCGGAGCAAGGAGTGCAAGCAAACAAGCATACGCCGGCGCCACCCTCCGCCTCAAAGAAAAGCCGCACGCCGCTTTCTTCGCCGAACAAGCAAAGTCATCAAAAACCGAGCGCGACGGACAATTCGTTCAAGCGAACGTTCGAGAACAACAAGAACGATGAGAACGCCGAGATACGAAACAAGTTTAGCAAAACTGCGTCAAATAATACCACCCCAGGCGCGGAATTGAAGAAGCTACCTCCCAAGCCGCCTTCGGTGAATAAGAAGTTTGGCGCTCCGGAAAAAGAAAAGACGATATTCAAACTCGGCGCCGACGGCGGTTTGAAAGAGATTAAAACCAAGCCGAAGTCCATCGCCAGTTTCTTCGCTCCGGTGAAAAAGAAGTAATGTAGTCGTAAAGTAGTCATCGTGATGTTGTATCATTAGTGCGCGCGTGTCCGTGACCAATCAATCCATCAACAGATGAACAAGATTTGTATGCGTTTTCGTTTTTGTGCTACGTTCTGGACTCTTTCGTGTTCAATACAACAAATCCAAATTTCTAATGTTCTCTCTTTCTAAAGTTAAACTAAAAATAAAGGCAAAGACTAATACAAAGATGCATTAGTTGTTGCCCTTCTTCTTTTGCCAGAGGTGGTCCATGGCGCAGTCCGATTCACCCTGTTGATTTTTTAAAACGAATGAAGGAGAGAGAGGAGTGAGTATAGAGTTGAGATTTCGAAGAAGAGAGAAAAGAGAGAGTGGGGTTTGTTTGGTTTGGAAAAATCATCCGCGAAATCGCGCGGTTTTCAACCACTCGCGACCCAGAAAATCTACAAACAACCCCGCCTTAACGTCGCGAAAATAAAGCGTTTCACAATTACACGATCAAATTCTTCGAATGCGTACCTTGTTTCTCACGTAACCCGAAATGGCAAAAGTCGAATAGTTGCCATTGTACGTCCCGTCCGGACCCAAATGCCCGACGTTCACTTGAATCGCCGCGTGATCTTTGCACGTGATCAAGCGGTTCGTCCACGAGCACTTTCTCGGGATGTACAAATCGACGTTATCTCCGTCAGCGTTGATCATTGTTTTAGTGGATGATACTTCGTAACGTAGAGTTTATGGCGAGATTCCGCGAAAGTGTGTGCAGTAAGAAGCACGTCTTCAAATAAAATTGCTTCCTCTCCAGAGCTCTCTTCCTCGCGTTCCTTTCAAAAAAAGGAAAAAAAAAAAGCTGTTCTCTGCTCTCCAAAAAAAACACTTCTCCTCCTCCTCCTGTTTCTCGAAATTCGTCACTTTAGCCCGTAGTACGAACCGTAAATAATAATGTCGTTCGCAGCGTCCGCCCCTACTCGATTGAATTTCTCAAACAGCGTTTGCTCCACGCAAGGCTTATCGGCCAAGGTACATATTTTGGGCGTCGTTTCTGTGTGTTTTTGTGCGCTTTCAAAGCGCGAAAATTCCTTTCTTCCGCCGTCTCTCCTCCCTCTGGATAAAAAAATTCCGAAGGAGGATTTGCTGCGCGCGCGCGCGCGATTTGTAACCTCACGCGACGTAAAAACTAACCAAATTTTCTCATTTACAGGCGCCGATTAGAACTGCGAAAGCGTTTCCGTCGTTGAAGATTGAAAACAGAGTTGTGGTGAGTACCAATACCTCTTCTTTTCCTCGTCGTCATTTCGTCGTCACGCTTTTTTTTCCTCTCAACGTGTGGAATTCAACCTAACCCTGTTTCTTCTTCTTCTTCGAAAAAATATTACAGATTCGTTTTACGCGTTTGGGAAGAAAGCGCCAAGCGTTTTACAGATTAGTTGCTATTGATTCCAAAAAGAGACGCGACGGATTACCGATCGAATTCTTAGGCTGGTACGATCCGATCAAAAAAGAGTCTTCCTTGAACGCCCCGGCGATCAAAGAGTGGATCGCGAAAGGGGCGCAGCCGTCAGAGACGGCGGGGTCGTTGCTTAAGAAAGCGCTCATCATCTCGTAAAGGAGGAGGAAGCTTTTCGGAGATACATATATATAAATAGATAAAAGAGAGAAAACAACGCGTTGTGTATTCTTATGTAGTAGCATTTCACATTATAGTAGAACTTATTGTTATTAAAAGAGAAGATATTCCTACCTTTTCGATTTTAAAAACGAGCGCTATTTCGCGCTCCCTCTCTTAAAAAAATTCCTCCTCCGGACCTTCTCCATCCTCTTCAGGCAACTCATCTTCTGACTCTTGCTCGTCTCCTTGCGTGAAGTCGCGAGCATTTTTGATTCGATCTGATAACCAGCTCGTCAATTTTTCTTCGTCATCGTGCATCATCATCGTGTAGTAGTTCATACCGTGCAGCTCGATTATTTTATGCACGTTTCTCTTCTCAAACGCAAACTGCCAGCCGAGCTTAGTAATCACCTCCGATTTTTCCAACAACGGGTGATACATGATTCGTAGGTAGTTTTGCACGGTAAAAAGGCCTTTGAAACTCACTTCAACTTCTCGAACGAGACCGGCGAGATCGTATTTCCTCGCCAAATTGAGTACTTCAAAGTAGTAATCCTGTATTAAGGTGGAGAAGTCTGAAGGCAAACTTTCGCGTTGCGAGAGACTCACCCCAGTGAATGTTCCAGAGTACAAATAGTACAGCAATTGCTCGCAGGCAAATTGGGAACAATCGAGCTTCACTCGACACATCGCGTTGTCTTTTTCGTTATCGTCGTCGTCAGCGTCGTCGCCATCGTCGTCGTCGTCAGCGTCGTCGTCGTCGTCGTCAGCGTCGTCGTCGTCGTCAATCACCATGCGTGCAGGATCTTCCTCTTCGTCAACCATCGCTCCAAAGACTTTCTCTTCCTTCTTTTTGTTTCTTGTGTTTTTAACGTGCAAACAACCAGCTTCTATTAGCTTCAAGAACTTCTCGCTCGCGTGTGCGAATGCAATTCGATGCGCATGATACTCTAGACGACCGTAGGCGCACACGAACACGACGTCGCATAAATCAAGGTTCTTGGTTTTCGCGCTCATTTTCATTTCCGGTATCCCTGACATCCGATCGCCAAGTCTGACTTTATATTCGCCACCATCCATGACCACGAGACACTCCTTGAATAATTCCTTCTCGCCGTTATCTTTGGGAAAGAATTGAGTGGAAATTTCCGAAACATACTTATTTGCCACGATTTCGTTTGCTGCGTCGTCGCCGTCGAGTTCCATGAACTCGTCATCGTCTAAGAAAACTTCCGGGCCGTTGTTCCCTAGACCGTCGCGTTTCGTCTTTTCAACGATGCTAGAAATAGCCTCTATGGTTTCCCGCACATTCGCTCCAGTCGCTCCGGACGGGAGCAACGAGGAAGCGGTCAAGCAATGACCGTGCAATTTTTGGACGTTTGCTAATTTTTCTGTAATCGCGACGATACTTTTATTGAAGTCAGAACCTGGATTGTCGTATTTCATTATTTCTTTCGTAAACGCGAGCGACTTTAGGAAGTATCGCCGCGGTTCGATATTAGTAGTTCCAGGTCTACTGAAAGACACTCCGTTTTCGGAAGACTTGTGTCCAGTTTTGTTCCACGCGTGATCAATGAGAACGTCGATTAATATTTTCAAACCTCCGGATTCGAGGAAGATGTCCTGCATGTCTTTCTTATTGCACAAGTGCGCGAAAGCGACGGCAATGCGAAACTTCTTCGCGTGTTTTGGCTCCGTCGTCATCAGATATTGCAAATACTCTCGACATTTCTTGTTTTTATCTAAAGTCAGTTTGTCTTCCAAACGTTGCAACGTTTTTTGTACGCACGTGGTGGAAGCTTCCAACAGAAGAGTGGCGTCGCGGAAACGTTGAACCGACCCTTCCGCGATGATTACGTGCACGTTATCCTCATTGTCCGATAATCCGTACAAAGCAAAGGCTGCGTTATGTTGCAAATTCTCCACGTATCGTCTCGCGTCGACTTTCAACTCAGAGTCCGGCTTTTTGACCGAACTATTTGTTTCTCGTAAGTGCAACATGATGTCATCGATGTTCGAATCGAGAAGTTTCAAGAGAGGACCAATACCGGTGCCAAAGCAAATGCCGATTTGATTATCCGTATTTTGCGCGAGTCTTCCCAGCGCGAACGCGGCCATTTCACGTAAACCAGGATCCGAATTCTTCAGCATCTCGACTAAAGGTGCGATGGCACCTCTCTGGACGATTCGAGTCATGTTATAATCTTTAGGCTCTGTAGCGGCGAATTGGCCGAGCAACAAAGCCGCCTCTCGTTGCGATTCAAGACACGAGGAAGATAACAAACCAATGACGGGCTGTAAAGCGCCTTCGTCTAAAACTCGTTTCTTAATGGGTAAACTCGAATGAACGAGATTCCCAATCACACCGACGGCTTCTTTGTGTACCGAAGAATCTTCTGAGCGGACCATGAAAAGGAGCATTTTCAAAGCGCCTTCTTCGACGATTTGGTTTTTGTTTTCAGGATTCTTAAATGCCAATGTTCTCAAGGCGGCAGCGGCGGCGCGTTGTACTTTCACGTCGTGCACGCAATGCAGCAAGGAAATCAACGGCGGAATACCACCATCGTGTCTCACGGTGGATTTGATGGCGTGATTTTCGTGCGCGAGGTTCGTGATGGCGTCGGCGGCGCGTCTCGCAACAGAAGATGTGATGGCGACCGGATCGTGCGGTTTTTCCTTTTGCTTTGAGTTAAAGTTCGAGATTATCTGGACCAAGACTGGAATAACCCCAGCGTCTGCGACGCGATCTTGATGACACGATTTACTAGCCAATAAACTCATGCAATAACACGCTTCTTTGAGTACTTCCGAGACGGAAACAATGCGTGGATCCTTTTCATCTTTCACGACGTCTAACAATGTTGCCACTCGATCGTTGATTTCACAGAGAACTTGTATCAACGATTTCACGCTTTCAACCATTCCTTCGTCAACCATGACGTCGCAAGCGTCTTCTAAACGCGTATGCGCGAGTGCAGATATAATCGTTTCTACTAAATTCAATTCGAGCACCGATGGGTACTTCCCAGTCGCTAGAAACGTTGGATCGCTCGCATCCACATCCGTCGATGGATTTCCCTCCGGTAAGCCGAGAGAACCCACCGCGACTTTCGCCCGAAATATTCGCGCGTAAACACGAACGCTTTTATACAACTTGGTCTTCTTTATGTTCTGGTCTTCATCGTCGTAGCAACTTCGAAACTTCAGGACTTCCGAGGTTGAACATCCGACGATCTGTTTGAGCGCGTCGTTCAAGTCCGCCTCCTTCCGAAGAGTACGCCAGTTGACTAAAGTTCCCTTGCTGTATTCTTCCTCAAATGATTTCAATTTTGCCATTCCTTCTTCGGTGTTCTTCATATTGTCGTAAATATGTTCTTCCGATTCTCGCCATAGTCTCTCCATCCATCTAGCCATGCGAGTTTGGCTGACGACGCGGTTGATAACGTCCGGCACGGTTGGAGTTTCCTTCACTAACTCTGTGACAGAGCGCATCATAGATTTCAGCCCGTCTCGCTCAGTTACCGAGAGCAATTGCTTGGGATTACCGGAGTTGCGAAAGTTCTTGCCGAAGCTCTTGATCAAGTGTTCAATCTTTCCTATTATTTTCTTATGTTCGCCCATGGCGATGATTGCCGCCGAAACCGATTCTTTCACGTTGCCTTCTTTTCGTTCGAGCAATTTCAACAATACGGAGGAGAAGTCGCGCTTGTCCAACTCGTCGTTGATCTCTCTTATTTTTCCGTTCATGCTCGCAACACATTCGGAAACGCATTGAATAATTTCCGCCGTTACGGCACCTTTCTTTCGCGCCGTTTGATAAGAGCTCATTCCCGGTTTCGGTTGTTGATTCTTTAAATTCGTTTGTTCCCATAAAGACCTCTTCATCCAATACGTCGGAGAGGCACACATGGCGTTTTCGTAGTTTTCAAGATACCATTGTCCCATCGACAAGGAGGAAGATGCGGAAGACGATTGCGGTGACAGCATATCGAGCAGTCTCGTCACTATCAATGGTACGAATGCGCCCTCCTCGTATTTCAGCACCTCCGCGCGAACTTGCTCTTTCTTGTTTAATAAAGCTCCAAACAACGACGCTAACTCGAGGTCGAGTGCGATGAAGCGGTGACCACCGGTTGCCTTTTGCAATATGATTGCGTCTGACGGTATATCGCGCAAGAGCTGAAGAAGTAACGGTAAAATGTTCGTCTCTTTGACAATGAGCTCCGCGCAGTCGCCGCACTTATTCTCTCGAACTGCGGTACTCGATGCAAGATTTTCCGTCGTCTCTTTCGCCATTTCTTTCAAAATGCTCAACTTTGCGATCAACTTGTAGAGAATTGGTCCATATTGTCCCGCCCTATCGCGCATCGGTAACGATGCTTCAACGTTGCCACTTTCCTCGGTAGGACTGTATAATCGGTCCACATAGTCGCGTTTGATGCCATCAACTAAGTGTTTGTGATACTTTAAGATGCACAAAGTGCGACAAATATCTTTCCGAGGAAGAGGATGAAAATTCCCGAAAAACCCGTCGTGTTGTGCCGCTACAAAGAAAGCAACGAGTTTGCGGCAAAATGCAGCTTTTGTCTCGGAGTGCGGCATCAATAACCATTGGCCGTATTCGTATGTATCCTGCATCTGTACACTCTCCGAGTACAAGAACACCTCTTTGCTCTCGATAAAATCGGGCGCATACCACCTGGATAAATTCTCTGCCACTATCACCTTTTCTCCTGAGGTGAAGAATGTCTCGTCTAAATTTTTTGGCAACATGGTGCCGTATATATCTCCAGCCATTGCGCATAGACGGGAAACGATGTCGCTGCCGAGCTTGTAAACTTCACTAAAAGCTTTGTGTATTTTTATACCTTCCGTGGAATCGTTCCGTTCATAGGCTCGAAACCGCGAAACCGCGAGTGAAACGATTGGAATGGAATAGATACATCGACCTATAATATCGCTATCCTCCAAGCGCATATCGCTTCTCGTAAACAAATACGAGCAATGCGTCAAAAGAGATGCCGTGGCTATCTTCGTCGTGGTTGTTTGTTGCTGCAGTTTTGTTCCATCTCCTTTCATCGCTTGGTCGTGCTCCATCCCCTCTAATTCGTTGTATTCGTCGTCAGGCTCTTGGCCACCGGCGGCCGCTATCGGTGTTCTCGATCTTTTTCCGAGCGCGCCTTCTTCTTTCTTATTCGTCATAGCCCCAAAATCGGTTATCATCTCTCCCTGCCATGGTGCCGTTATCGTATTTCTCGCGTACAATTTCTTGCGTAACGTTCGCGCCAACCTTTTTAAGCTGTCGAAATCTAATTTAGTGGTCCCGACCGATTTGCTGCTAGTTGTCTTTCTTGCCTCCGCGTTTGCGGACGCGTGTCCCGTGTATTCTAATTTTTGCCAAGTCTGAAACTCTTTTTCGTTGCTTTCGCCGATTAAACTGATCATAACTGCCATTACCGCGGTTAAAATCTGCGCGTTTTGAAGCGTAATTTCTCTCGCCGTGTTGATTTGCTCTTCTTCTCTCGTCATCTCTTTCGTGACTAAGTTTGATTCCAACGAAAGAAATTCTACGGCATCGAACAACTCGTGTCTGGCGCATGCAAACGCCAGCGACTTTAAACGCGTCAACACTTCCTTCATTAGCCCTTGAAATGCTCGAATGTGACTCGAGGTTCTCTTCTGACAAACGTCACCCGGTAGCTTCAAGTTTAAAACGTACGCAATCATCTTCAATCTTTCCACGCGTTCTTCGGTCGTGGATCCTCTTTCATAGATTTCAGTAAACCTGTGCGAGTGCGGTAACCGACTGAGTTGTTCGCTCGTCGTCGGTTCCTTCAAGAAAAAGTCATTATGACACACCGGCTCTAAAATCTTGGACAAGTGCGACTTCTTTTGTATCAACAGCTGTGCCAACGTTTCGATTCCGTCGAATTCTTTGGTCCATGCGTCCCCTTCTTCCCCTTCTTCTTTCTTCTCGAATCTATTAATCTTCTTCAGGCGTTCCCTCGCGGTACCTGTCGGCCCCGCCGAAATAGTCTTCGAAGGATACGAAATGTCGACGCGACCGTGTTTATTTGCTGTAATTTCTGCGGGCGTATACTCCTCCATCGCTCTCGATCGCACGTTCCACATGTCTTCAAACAAAAGACTTCCGGAATCTAACGCGTTGTACGGCGTTATTTCTTCGCGTTTTTGTTCATCTCCATCTTCTTCTTTTTCTACTCCTTTTCGCTTCTTCTTCTTCTTTTCGTCGTCGTCTCCTTTTTTCTTCTCAACTTCCTCCTCCTCCTCGGAAAAAGAATCATCCAACGCCTTCTCCTCCTCCTCTTCCTTTTCGTTACGGTCGTCGCATTTCAAGCGCTCTAAGTGCTCTCGATATCGCGAAGAGGAGTGTACTAACAGCGCGAACCATTCTCTCGGCGTGATCTTCTTCTCGTCGTTTTCCTCCTCCTTTTCCTTTTCCTCGATAGAACCAATCGTCGTCGTCTGACTCGTCGTCGTCGTCGTCGTCGTTTGATTTTTTTTGCGTAAAGTTTCTTCGTCGTCGTTTTGGTGTGATTTGATTTTCGTCTTTCCCTTCGTCTTCTTCTTCTTCTTCTTCTTCTTCTCGTCGTCGTCAAAATCGTCGCGCTGCTGCTCAACCGCACCCGCACCCGCCGCCACCGCTTTTGGAGAAGGAGAAGGAGACGAGGTCGTCTCTTTACTCCGCTTCCGCTTCGGGTACGGAGAGCCCGCCATGGTGATGGTGAAAGATTTTTTTTAATTTTCTTTCCAGATGACGAGCTGTCGTCTGTTTGTGACGAAACTGCCTTCTTTGAATTTTTTTGAGGAGTGAAGCCAAAAAGAGATTGAAAGAAGCGCTGTGATGAATAGTGAGAGAGTTGAGCACCCCTTTCTATTTTTTTCTCTCTCTTACATTAAATAGGTTTATTAAACGACTAGTGTTGCTACGAATTACGATATCATCGCGAGTATAGTATTAATCCTGTAATATCCCGAGGATCTCTTCGTCTCGGTATAAGAGGAACTCTTTCTTTTGCGGGCCTTCGTCGAGCTTGACGGCTTGACCGCCAAACTCCGGGAGCAAGACTTTATCGCCGGCTTTAACGCCTGTAATAATAATAGTATTAAGTCATCGTTAGGAAAGAGACTCAATGTTGTTCGTGAGTAAAAAGTCGTACCGTTTGGAATTAGTTTCCCGTCCATTGGACTCGGTCGCCCCGGTCCGACGGCGACGACGACGCCGGCGTTGAGCTGTAGTTATTTAATAGAACAAGAAAGAAAGAGAGAAACATCATCCAATCGTCAGTCACGCGCAGAAAAGCGAGAGCTCTACTCATCATAAAAAAAAGAAAACGCGTCCATCATCATCATCCGTTTCAGCTCTTAAAGAGAACGTCCTCCCAATGTGGAGCGCTCTCTCTCTCTCTCTCTCTCAGCCAAGCAAACGATAAACCAAAATCGAAATTCATAAAAAGAAGACTAAAGAAGACAAAGAAGAAGAATGAGAATGAGAATTCATCCGACGTACTTTACTTCCGACGGTTTCTGGCAACAAAATCCCCCCGCTCGTTTTCGTCGCCGCGACTGCTCTCTCCACCAGAACTCTGTCCATCAGAGGAATCAACTTTTTTACCGCGCTCATCGTTTTGTTGTGTCGTTGATGAGTAGTTGCTTCTCTTCTGTTTCCCCGTAAAGGAGTGTTAATCAGTGACGGCAGACTGACGAAAAATTTCTTTTTTTCAACTTTTTTTCACAAAAACAACAAAAACTTTTTTTCTGCTGAGAGTCTCTTTCAAAACGCATCACTCGCGCGCGCACTCGCACCACACGCGCTCGCTTTCTTTCTCTCCTCGTCCTCTCTGCTGCTTAGTATTAATGATCGTCTCCTCGACGAATTTATCATCATTATCGCAAGTTTCTTCTTGGAGAGGAAAGTCTACTTTTTTAAAAACGACGTCAATTGGCTCCAAATCCTCCTCCAAAATATCTCATCGGTCAACTCGTTACAAAAACATTATAAAAATGGAAAACTTTGAATCGACGCCGAAACCGGAAGGTGCTCCCGAGTGCACCGTGTATTACACTCCCGAGTTAGTCTCGAAAGCGATCGCGGAGTTGACCGCGGAAAGCGCGAGAAGTGCGATTGAAGAGAGAGGGTACTTCACGCTCGGATTAGCCGGCGGGAGTTTGATTAAAATGCTTTCCGGATTGAAGAAGGACACAAACGAGGAGAATAAAATTGAGTGGGAGAAATGGCACGTATTTTGGGTGGACGAACGATGCGTGCCTTTAGACGATCCAGAGAGTAACTTTGGTGGCGCGTACGAGACGTTGTTTAAGGACGTGCCAATCCCGAGAGAGAATTTGCACGCCATCGACGACGGTTTGTACGAAGCGAACGAAGGCGCGAGCGCAAAGTCGGCGGAGGCGTACGATAAAGAGTTGAAGAGCTTATCGGAGACAATCTTACCGAAAGGAGACGGTGGATTGCCGATATTTGATCTGTTGTTGTTAGGTTTTGGGCCGGATGGGCACATATGTTCGTTATTTCCGAATCATTCGCTGGTGAAAGTGAACGACGCGCGATGGATTTTACCCATCGCGGATTCGCCGAAACCGCCTCCCGAACGCATCACGTTTTCTATGCCAGTGGTGAATATGGCGAAACGAAAAGTATTTGCCGCCGTAGGGGAAGGGAAAGCAGAGATGGCGAAACACATCTTAGAGGATGCAAATAAAACGGACGGGTCGATACCGGCGGCAATGGTTAAAGATGCGGAGTGGTTGTTCGATACGACCGGATCGAGTAAATTGACGACGACGCACGTTAGGTTTGAGTTTCCAGGAACGCCGACGCTTTTGGGTTTAGACACGAAAGAAGAAGACTGATTTATGATGCGATGATGGTTGGTAGAAGAGAAGCGTGTAATTAAAATATTATTATCGTCATTATCGTTGTTATTACTTCGCATTATTGTTCATATAAATCTCTGGATCGTGCGCGAATCGCAAAAGGTTATATTTGTGTTCGCGTTCTTTCATGCCTTTCCATCTGACCGCTTCTGCCTCTTCCATATCAATTTGCTTGAACTCTTCGTCCCAATCTAACTGAGTGGTCGCCAAATCTTTGCACGGAAATGCCTCGTTCTCTTTAGCAATCTCGTCGTCTTTGTAATACGTCTTCTTTTCGCTTTTTTTGAAGACGTTTCCGAAACCATCTTTTTTATCTTTCAGATCTTGTTGTTTACGGAGAAGTTGTAATTTTTTCCGGAGCGGAGCGAGTTCGCGCTTTAACTTTTCCACGTTCGATTCGGTCGCTTCTTCTTCGAGTTGTAACGCAGTATCCATATCTTTCTCTGCTTCTTCCCACTTAAGCAGTTCCAAGCGCGCCTTTGCCCTTCGCATGAGCGCTTTGACGTTATCTTTCTCGCAATCCAACGAATCAGAAGCGAACGCTTCCGCCTCTTTATAATTTTCCATCTTCAAATGTAGCATCGCGAGATTGTTATAAATCTTATGCGCGACTTGAAAGGACTCTTTGTTTTTCTTTTCTCCGTCTTTATCGAATTCGCCTTGCGGTTCTCTCAACGAAAAGACATCCGCGCCTTTATCCCACATGAGTTTCGCTCGGCGATACCGCTTCGTTTGATATAACATGCGGCCGCGCTCCAACATTTTCTCGCCGTACTCCAACCGTTCTCTGTGCGACATCGCAAACTTATCATCTGTAACGCTATCGTCGGTAACTTCAACTACTTTAACTACAAATAAAGCTGTGAAAGTAATCGTTTGCATCTCGGGTAAAAGCGCGTCGCATAACTGATATTCCGAGGAGGCAAAAATTCTCACCTCGGCGATATCGTTCACCCGCATTTTTAAAAGCGCTTCTTCCAACCCTTCCGGATGCGTTGAGTCTCCAATCGCGAATTTGTGTTCCACCCACGGTACTTTGCTTTTCTCTTCCTCGTTTTCTTCGGCGTACTCGCACAAATCTTTCACTTCAAGTATGATTGAGTTTCCTTCTCTCAAAAGCGGAGGCGTTACGCTCGTCTTCGTTTTGGCAGCCCGAGAGAGAAACTTCAACTGCCCTTGACCCGCGCATATGTCCACAATCACTTCTTCTTCTTCTTCTTCTTCTTCTTCTCGCAGCACGGTTTCCTCCTTCTCGTCCTCCTCTTCGGATGATCTTTCGCGCATGGTGTGGTGTCTCGTCGTCCTTGTTGTGTGTTCCGTATATTTTTTTAGGCGTTTTTTTTTAAGTTTTGTCTACAAATAGTTCTTTCAATGCTAAAATTTTAGTACGTTTTAGATATATTCTCTCTCTCTCTCCCCAATCGTCGTCGACGTCGTGCAATGCCAGCCGTCCGTCCCGAGTTCCCCGTCTGCTCTTTTCCCCGTGTTGTTCTCCAAGCGCTAGTCGCTCGAAAGAAAACGGTTCCAACCTTCTCGCGAAAACTCTCTCTCTCGTGTTCTGCTACTAAGTTTTTTTCTATGCGTGTTTATACATACATACATAAAACTTCTTAAAGCTGCACACCTTCTCTGACGATATCGTACGGGATCGGCGTCAAGATTTCCGTCTTGACGTTTTCCAAAGTAAAACCCTCTCTCGGCAAACCCACCGGTGCTCTCTTCGTGACAATCTTCTTACCCGCCTTCTTCGCCGCGGCGTGCGCCTCGTCGTTCGCCTTTCTTCTCGCTAAGAAATCTTCTCTGCATCGAGAGTGTTGCACGTGCTCGTAACGGATGTGAAGTCTCTTACGGATGATTCTGCCACCGACTTGCTTGTTCACCTCGACACCAACCGCGTGCGGAGTAACATCCCAGACGACGCCAGTTCTACCTTGGTACACCAAGTACGGCATGCCCTTGTGTTGAGAAGAATCAACTTTGATGTCAACGTAGTCTCCAATCTGCGTGATATGAATGGGATCAAAAAGAGAATAATTAGTCAGTTTCAATAATTAATAACGCGATTCATCGACAACATCTGCTCGAAACACGTCGCCTCGCGTCACACGCGCGCGCGGAAGCACGCGCGATTTTTTTTTCTCAAGGGAAGAAACCCCACAAGTAGTGGGTCGAGGCCGTCGACGAAAATTGAACGAAATGTGTCTTTAAAACACCATCGCGAACGGAAATATCGCCGTTTCTTTCCACGAATGCCTCAAAACATGCGCGGAGTACGCGCGAACGATTTGATTCCAGGAAGAAACGAACGCATTCCCGTCTACATCGATGGTTTTCGACGCCCGAAATTTGAGAAAAAAAACAACTACGCGCGAGCAGAAAGCGGATTCTGTATCACTTACTCTGAACGTTCTCAAATACGTCGTCGCGTTCTTCGGTCCGTTTTGGCGGAAACCGCGCGTGAACATGTTTCTCGTGCCATGTCTGAGACCTCTGCTTCGTGCTCTTTGATTACCCATGTTTGTTTATTCGCAGTGGTAATAAATTTGCGCCTATTTCAATGAAGAACCAAAACTGTACGACGAGAGAACAAAAAGAGAGTCCTCGTCTGCGACCTGAATTTCGACAAAAAACAAAAAAAAGTTCCTGTCCTTTCGTCGATCGTTTTTGTCTCTTCTCCTTCTTCTACCTTCTAACGTTATTCTTGGGGAACGTCCTCATTCTTATTAAGAAGAAGACAAAGCGTTGTTGTGTTGTTCGGAAGAAGGTGGTGGTCTGTCTCTCCCCGGTCGTCGGTTTCCCTCTGTGAGAAGGCGCATCCTCTTCCTCCAACGACGCACCAATCATCTCATCCCCGTCGTCGTCGTCATCCAACGAAGACGAAGACGAAGAAAGTTGTTCTGTTTTCGTTCCGTTCCTTTTCTGCCAGACAGACAAAAGAACGGTCGACGACGACCCAAGAGAGAATCGAATTTAATAATCTCTTTGAAAAACGCTCGTCGTTTTCTTCCCGCTTTAACTGTTGTCTCGTTCGTCGATTCATCAACGAAGAAGCCTCAAAAACACTCTCGGATCTCTCCGCACAGAAGAAGAAGAAGAAGAAGAAGGAGAGTAAAAGAAAATGCTGAAAGAGGCGATCAAAGCGGTCGCGGCCGCGCGAAAGAAGAAGAAAGGGCGAGAGATCGCAGAAAAGTCGATCGCCGAAAAAAAGTCGACAACAACATCAGAAGAGAGTGATGATGACGACGATGATTCCTTACCTTCATCGATCTCGGATGAAGAAGACAAAAACAAAAACAAAAACAAGGAGGCGAAGAAAAGAGGGAGGAGTTCGACGGATTCTGGGGAAACGTTTGAAACCACAACGACGGGGACGAATAACAACGGTACCTCGGAGGATTCGGATGAAGACGGCGAAAAGAAAGAAAAGAATAGAAAACGAAGGATGAGGAGGAAAGGGAGTCCGACAGACACGGACGACGAGGAGGAGGCGTATGTGAGAGAACTATCCACGCAACAACAACGGCTGAAGAAAGTAAAGAGGACGAATATGATCGATACAAATACGGCGATGATGACGGCGCTCGGTGGTGGTGCCGTTCCGGCTGCGCAAGTTGCACCGATAGCAGTTCCACAGCTGACGTTAGACCAAATTCAGCAGTTGCTTGCGCAGCAACAATTGATGCAGATGCAAAATTTGCAGCAACAGTTTGTACTGCAGCAACAGGAGCTCATGAGAAATCCGCCGAAAGATTTCATGTCAGCGTTGCAGTTTTTGCAACAGCAGCAAGTCCAAGCCATGTATAATTTCAATAATTCTGGTGCCAATGCAGCCTCCGCTGCAGTCATGTTGAATCAAGCGACATCTGGATCGTTACCCCCGAGCCTTTTAAATTCTCTTTCTTCGGCTATGAACGGCGGCAACATAGGAAACAACGCGCTCGCGCCTTTGATTCAAGAGGAATTGCAGTTAAAGTTGAAGCAACAACAGATGAAGGAGTATCGAAAAGAACTTAAAAAGAAAGAAAAACTCCTCGAGAAGCAAAAGAAGTATCCGTACGCGAATGAGAGTTTTAAAAGTATCATGAGTCAGCAATTGGAAGGTTCGATGGATCAACAAATGGAAGAAGACGAGGAAGGTGACGAAGAACGAGCAAGGGCGACAGTCTCAGTTCAAAGACAAAGCGATGATAGTGGTCGCATCGCGCCCAAAGCGGGAGCATCTGGTATTGGAGTCCCGACGCAGTCGGCTGCTACGACGACATCAACGATAACGCCTAGTTTGAAAGAACAAAGAGATATCCTGAACGCCAAAAACGCGAACCACAAGAAAGCGTCGCAATTCGTTTCTGGACGCGCCTGCGGCGTGCAAGGATGCGAATTACTTTGCGAAAAAAGTCGCTCCTTAGTTGGTTTCGTCCAACAGTGCTGCGAAATGCACAAACGCGAAGACAGTTTCAACTTAAAAGAAAGAGAAGGCGTCTTTCGATGGTGTTTCTACTGTCATCGTCCTCAGAAAATCGAAGAGTTTTCATCGAGTAGTAAATCTATTTGCAGGGAAAAGTTTGCGTTGCGAAAGCAAAGACGTAAGTTGGCGAGTCAAAAGCAGAAACTTTTAGCGGAAGCGTCGAAGACGCAGATAGCGATGCAACAATACGTGACGGTAGAGCATCTTCAACAACAACAACAACAACAACAACAACAACAACAGTTGATTGAGATGATGCAGTCGAAACAAGCGAAATCAAAATCTTCTAAGAAGAAAGAAAAACGACCGAGGACGTCGGAGGAAAAGGAAGCCATGCGCGCTTTGTGCGATATCCTCGCCGATGAGGAACGAAGAGAGAGCGAAGAGAAACAGCGCGCCGAGAAAGAATCGTCTCAAGAAGATGCCTGAGGAAAAGGCTAGTAGAAATTTAGTAATAATACGAGTGTAAGAAGAAATACAGAAGATATAAAACAAATAATACGCAACATTCGCTATTACTATCTCGCTTACTTATTGAATCACCACTTACACTTGCTTGCTGAATTGCGTCTCTATGCGTTTCTTCATCGCGTCCACGTCGTCAAATCTCTTTTTTATTTCATAAAGTTGACACAACCTTCGCATTCGGCGAAATGCCGTTGGCGTGTGACCGATACCAACCGCGTCGGTTATTTTTACCGATCTCTCCAAGACAACGATGGCGTCTTCTATGCGTTCCAACAAGAGCAACGCTTCGGCCATGTGATGTAATGTCAGCGCAATCTCCGGATGGTTCTCGTTTTCAAACACGACTTGCTTCAAGTTCAAACTCGTTCGATAGTTTTCGTACGCCTCTTTCGGCTTGTTGTTTTGCAACATGCATGAAGCCAAATTATGCAACGCTGCTGCTATTGTCGCTTCCGCTTTATATTCTGCTCCTTTTCTCTTATCTACTTTACTACTACTATCACTACTACTACTACTACTACTACTATTTGGCGTCGTCTCTTTCAATTCTCTCAGTAAATCCAAGCACTCTTTGTATAATCCTTCCGCTTTCTCCCACATTCGTTGCGTCCTCGCGAGTTCCGCCAAGTTATTCAGCGCCGCCGCGACGTGCGCGTCCTTCTCTCCAAATCCAAGCTTTGCTTCTTTCAACGCGCGTTCGAAACATTTCAGAGCGAACTCGATATCTCCGGCTAAGAATTTTTCGCGTCCCAAGTCGGTATACACTCGCCATTGCGCCGTGTGTCTTCCTTTTTTACTTTTCCCGTTCGTTTTCGTCGTCGTTTGTTCTTCTTCTTCGCCTTCGATGTGCACTTCCACGTCTTCCATATTTTCTCTCTCCTCTTTCGTTAAAGAAGAAGGCATTTTCTTCTGCGCGTCCCTTCTTCCTCTTCCTCCTTCTTTTTCGAGACACGAGGCGTGCGAGAGGAGAAAATATGATGGAAGACGACCTGGAAGAAGAAAACCGTTGTTGTTTTTGTTGTTGTCGTTATTCGTATTCGTATTATTACTACGAGGATGCTGATGATGACGACGATGATGCGTTGCGAATTGCGTTGGTGATGATATCGAAATCGTTTCCGTCGTTCGTGTCGTCCCCGAATTAAAGAGAAACGCATCGTGAGCAGCTGCAGCAGTAGCTGCAGCAGCAACAGCAGCAGCGGCGGCGGCGGCTCGAAGAACGACTCTTTCCTGCGTAAACGTCGTCGTCCTTCTCAAAATCATCATCTCAACACAAAACAACAACAACATGTCATTTTTCTTTCGTTGTTGTGCTTTTTTCTCTTCTTCTGAGGTGTCTGACTGACAGAGTGAACACATTTTTTGCACCAGAGAAAAGAAGAAGAAGAAGAAAAAAAAGAAGAAGAAGGAGAAAAAAGTCAACACAACAAACAGACAAAAAAGAACGTTAAAAAACACCACTGTACACAACACACATCAGAAGAGTAGTAGAATAGTGTTAGTAATATGAACATATTCTTCTAAACAACGCGTGTGTTTTATGAGTAGTATAATAGTAGTGTGAGTATTACTCTTTGAATGATGACGACGACGAATGCGACGACGAAGAGTAGTAATAACAAGAAGACTAAGAAGAAGAAAAAGATGAGCAAAATCATCGAGACCAAAACGAACGAGAACGAGGAGAAGAAGGGGAAGAAAAGTGATGATGCTATAGAAGAAGAAGAAGAAGAAGAAGAAGAAGAAAACGACGACTTTAAGAAGACTAATAGTAATAATAACGAAAAGACTTTTACGACGATTCCAGAGCACATCAAAACTTTGGCGTTGAACCAAAAGGAGAATCTCGCGCGTTTACTCATCGTCAGCATCTGCAACCGAAAAGATTTGTTCGTTAAAAAATCGACTTTACAGACATTCGACGGCGAAGACTTTCAGCTACTCCGAAACGTTCGAGAGTTATATTTGAACGAGAACGACATCGAAAGAGTAGTCAATTTAGACCGACTTCCAAAGAGTTTAAAGTTGTTACACATCGAAGGGAACAAATTGAATTCGTTCGAGGGCATCCGCGACGTACCGAATACGCTCCAAACGCTCTCGATGAGGAATAATTCAATACGCGACTTCTCCGAAGTCGCGAGAAAAGACGGAAGGAAATGGGATTTAGAATATCTAGATGTTCGAGAGAACGAGTTTGGTAACTTTGCGGATTTACGGTTGGTGGAAGAATTTGTACATTTGAGAGAGTTACGGTTGAGGAGCGAGGAAAACGACAAAAGCGAGAATAATAACGATAAGAAGAGTAACAAGAAGAACAATCCGGTGTGCAAGTTACCTTCGTATCGCATGGCCGTGCACGCGTTTATTCCTTGGTTGGAAATGTTGGACGATATTGGGTTTACCGCCAGTAGTGCGTTGGTGATTGAAGAAGAGAAGAAAATTTTTGAACGAAAACGAATATCTTCGTCGCAGGAAGCTTCGGAACACCAGCGCCATCAACACGTGGAAGAAATCATAGAGGACGATGAAAAAGACGACAACGAGACGGTAGGAGAAGAAGAAGAAGAAGAAGAAACGACGTCGACGTTGTTGTCCCTCGAAGACGACGAGGAAGATAAAGAGAAGAAGAAAACGGCAGCGCAGAAATGGAACGCGAGCGTGAAAATCGACGAGCAACAACAACAACAAGTACAACCTTCTTCGCGACCACTGTCGAAACCGTCGCCTTCGTCCTCTTCGAAACTGATGAATCATATTTTGCGGAACAAGCTAAACGTGTCTTCTTCTATCGCGAAAAGGAAAGATGAGGGCATGCAAACGACGACTACGAATAATAATAATAATAATAATAATGATAGCAACAGCAGCAATAATTATAGAAGTAGTAGTAGCAATAGCAATACGTTAACGTCCAAGTTAGAGAGAGAACTCTACGAGCTGAAGAAAACGTTCGAAACGAAACGACGTGAAAACGAAACTTTAAGCGGTGCTTTGATGGAAGTCACGAACGAGGTAAAGCAAATCGACCACGAGACGTCGGAGATGTACGAGAAAAGCGCCAAGTTAGCGGAACTCTCGAATTTGAATTACGCTTCCGCAAACAGGTATAAAAATGAAGTGGACTTACTGAAACGAGAGTTGAAGGAAAATCGCAAAACGCTCGAAAACGCTCTGAGTGGCGAAGCCGAAGCGTTGGAGGAAGTGAACACTCTGAAATCGACCATAGAGTCCATCAGAAACGAATACAATCGAACGATATCTCGAATGCGCGACGAACACAAGATGGAAATTCGAAAGGTTTCGAAAACAGTCAGTTCGTTGGAGGAGTTGGAATACGCCGCCGAGGACGAAATCGAACATTTACAGGGAAGGATACGAGAGATGGACAAAGACTACTCGAAGAAGTTAGAAGACGTCACGAACGAGAGGAATGCAATCACGAGACGCTTGGAGGCTTCGTTCGAGGAATTGAAAGAGTTGGATTCAGTGTTAGCGACGGAAACGGAAGCGCTAGTGACTGCGGAGAGTTTCGCAGAGGAGTTGTCGACGACCAACGAAAGTTTGAAGAATGAAATGAAGGAGATGAGAGAAGAGTTGATGAGATTGCGGAAAGAGGTGCCAGAGTTGGAAAGTAAGAAGGAAAAGTTGAGCGACGAATGTGGATCTCTCAAAGAGGAGCTGAAAGCGAAAGAGGCCGCGATTGCTGCTCAACTCGAAAAGGTGAAGAAAGCGGATACAGACTTGGCCGAAGCTTCTTTGAAAGAGGAAAGCGCAAAGAAAGCAAACTTGGAGGTGGCGCACATGCGAGAAAGTCTGGACTTAAAATCTGCGATGCTCGAGAACTCGAACGCGTTAGTCACGAGCTTGAAAGAGGAAGTCGTAAAACTTTCCAAAGAGAACAAGGAGTACGCCGTAGCGCACGCCAAGTGTTCTACGACTTTAGAGAGTCAAGACGCCAGGGTGATACAGTTGGAGAACGAGTTGAAAACGGAACGTTCGAAACGCATGGCGTTTGAACGAGCACACGTTGGTAGCAAAGACGAGATTATTGCCAGGGACGAGATGTTGCACTGGGCCAACGGTGAGGTGGAACGGTACGGGATCTTATTAGAGGAGGTGAAAGAGGAGAAGGAGGAAATCATTGACATTGCGCGAAACTTGCAAGAGCAATGCGACGACTACAAGCGAATCGCGGAAAGAGCGTTCAAAGAGAAGGAAAGCGTCGAAGAGGAAATGCGAATGCTTTTGAGTTCACAAATACGACGCGAAGAAGAATTTGATATGGTGCGGCAAGTGTTCGCGAAAAGCTCGTTGATGAGCGGAGGCAGTTAGAAGAAACAACACGCATGACGAATATATATTTTTGAAACGAAGACACGTAATGTACACTCAAATCGTAATAGTCCCACTCAAGGTTCTTAAAACGAACTTTTAATGTTCGTGCGACATCGCTACCAACGCGTTGACGTGGCATTGAAAAGGCAACAAGGGCGTCTTTGCTTTTCTTTCACAAACTCCTTTTTTTCTACTACTCTTTCAGAATTAATTCTCATTTCCCTAATTAATGAGCGTAATTACTGTTTCCCTTCATTTATGTATTGTTCAATTAATATTTTCTCGCGTGTAAAGTAATAAAATGGCTGAAAAAACATTCAATTCGGTAAGAACGTTCGGGAATGATTATATTTGTTTTATTAATTTTAACGGAAATATGCTCCATATAAAAGATATCATAAGTAGTCTGGGGATAATAAAACATATAAAACATGATACGGTATAGTTGAAATAATTCATGATGTACAAACAAGGATTTAAAATCCACTTACTAAAATTTAAATAATTAATAAATTTAAACAATAAATAAACTTCGTGTAAATATATGATTTTAGTAAATGTATTTAACGAATAAATCGAATAATATATTAATATTCCCAAAACGTGCGCTTTGACTCGGGAAAATGTCATTGCACGCGTTAAATAAAAATTTATCTCGCCAGAGGCTCTTTTTTTTAAAAACAAGTACTAGAAAAGTAGAGAGCGTGCTTTTCGTTTTGCACTCACTGCTAAAAGCGCGCTTTAGAATCGCTTTGAACCCACACTCATAATAGATAGTACTCTCATTTCCGCACGTTTTTCGTGCGTCTTGTTCGCACACCGAAGCTACATTGTCCTCCGAGTTTTGTTTCCTTTTTCTGTGGGGCGTTCGGTTTTTTTTTCTCTTTTTTTTGCCCAACCAACAAAAATTCTCTGTCAGAATCAGATTCCAAGAAATCTTCGAGAACAACTTTTTTTGTGCCAAACCATCGCAAAGAATTCGAACAAATTCGCTCCGAAAACGCCATAACTACACACAAAAAACTAGAATAAAGATGTCTGCTTTAACTTCATCGTTCACCGCCAACTTGGTTTCGGTCAAATCTGCCGCCAAGAAGTCCCAAAAGGTTGTCGTCGGCGTCCACGCGTCCAACGAATTCGCCAAGAAGGTACGAAAATTTCTTCGCTAAAAAACTCTTGATTTCTTTTGTGTTAATCGCGCGCCGATCGGTGGTTCGAACACGCAGTCGCGAATGGAAAAACGAGAATGTTCGCATCGATTTGAATAAAAGTGATGTTTAGCTACGTTTTCCTCGCGTTCGAGTCGAATTCCACGTTTATTTTAGCATCCGTCGTGGGCGTTTTCACTCACCGAATTTTTCTCTTTCAACCATCATCACTCTCTTCTGGAACGCTCTTTCTTGCTTCCTTCTGTTCTTTGCTTTCGCAAAAAATTGAAAAAAAACAGAGCATCTCCTTCGTCGCCGCGTCTGTCATCGCGTTGCAAGCGTCCCCGGCGTTGGCGATGAACGCCATCGAGCTCACGGATAAGAGAGCCGAAAACGTTGGTGGTTTGCAGCTCATCTACGAGGTATGTATTTCGTCCTTCGCTTGGATTTGAAACGTATTCGTTTCCGAAACTTTCGCGCGCGCTGCTCTTTGCTCTTCTTAGCCAGGAAAAAAGAGAGAGTTCTCGCAAAAACCAACCAAAACTGGGTGAAACAAAAGAGATTTTCTGCGTCATCCGATTTTTAATTGATTCGTTTGTTCTTTGCGGTTGGAAGACGAAAAAAGAGTTCGTTATTTGAGAGGAATTTTTTCTTACCAACAAGTCTTCTTCTTCTTCTCTCTTCTCTTACAACAGGCGCGTGACTTGAACATCAACGAATCCACGAGAGGCGACGGGGCGTCCAGATTTGCTTTGCAAAAGTTGTCCACGGAACAAACTGCGGCGAGAGCGAAGGAAGCGACGGCCCGTTTGTCCGGGGAAGTTTCGGAATACGTCAACAAGAAGTACTGGACCCAAGCCGGTAACGCTTTGAGACGTGCTGTGTACACTTTGAGATTTGACGTCAACAACCTCGTCGCGGAGAAGGGTGGTGATGCGGATGCCGCCAAGGACTTGTTCAAGACCATCGAATCGCTTGACTTTGCCATCCGATCGAAGGACTTGGACACCGCCTCCCCGTTGGCCGCGGCGGCTGCCTCCAAGGCGGACGCCATCCTCGCCGCTTTCTAATCATCTAATTTAAAAATATTAAGAATTATTTAGAAAGAGAGAGAAAGAGGGTGTGCGTTTTGCAGTTGAACGGCTTACGGTTGCGATTTGTAATAAATCGCGTTTTCTTTTACGAACACTCAGAGAAAAGAGAGAGAGAGAGAGAGAGAGAGGAAGAACTTTTTGCATCGACGAGAGAATAGAACTCTCGGAGACATAGAGAAAAAGAGAGCGAGAGACGGAGAGAGTGAAAATAATAGTGTTTATTTTATGTAATGGTAAACGCCCGGGTTCATTTCGCTTTGAGCTGTGCGCGATTTTTTAGTTGAAAACGAGTACTTAACCTTACTTACGCGTCGTATTCGCGTTTACCCCTTTGCGTTTATGATATCGCGTCCGACAAAAGTCTTTTCGCGATTTCCCTCACTTTTCGTCTTCGGAACAGACTAAGAATTAAACATGACGTCCCGTTCGTACCACTGCTCTCGCGTTTTCTCGCACCACCTCGACCACCACCGCCTCCAAAGAAGAAGATCGACAAACTCTTCTTCTTCTTCTTCTTCTTCTCGTCGTCTGAATCGTTCTTTCGTAAGGAAAACGACGACAAATGCATCGTCGTCTGAAGAATCGTCGTCGGAAGAACAACAAAAGTCTTCTTGGAAAGTCGTCTCCGAGTCTCCGTTTTCCAACAGCAGCAGTAATGATACTAATAGCACGAATAATAATAATACTCTCGAGGATTCTTCGTTAGCATCCGAACAGCCGAGTAGGCTACGGATTGAAGCCGAGTCGTCGTCGACGAGAACAACGGAAGAAAATAATGTAGGAGAAGAGAAGGTTGGTGGAATACCAATACACTCGAGTCGACGCGCGACGAAGATGTTATTCACCTGCAACAAGTGCGGTACGTTTCTTTCATTCTCACAACAAAGTTTCTCATTCTCTCTCTTTTTCATTCGTAATTACGCATCGTAAGAAGATTCTGACCAAAGTAGTACTCCTCTCTCTCTTTCTCTGAAAACCGATTGTACGCGTTGAAATACAGAAACGCGAACCGAGCGAAAGGTAAACAAAGCAAACTTAACCACCGGGACGACCTGGGTCCAGTGCGGGAACCCGTCGTGTATGGTCTGGCACAAAATAGTCGATAACTTAGGTTTGATTTACGAGTGTTCCGAGATGGAGTAGTCGTTAAAACAGTAGTACATAGAGTAGTAGTATTCATTGACTTGATGAAGCGCGTTCGTTTGTCTTCTTCGTAGTATTTAGTAGAGGAGTCGTATTGGAAATAAAATCTCATCAAAATTGTATCGTCACAAATTAGTAGTAGTAGTATTAAACTCTTTGTTGACGGGACTCATTCAGAGCTCTCTCTCTCTCTCTGTGTATATACGCGCGCGCGCAAAGGAGAAAAAGTTGTTGTTGTTGTTGCTAAAAGAAGACACTAAGTAAGGGCAAAGTTTATTCTTCTTCTTCTTCTTTTAATTCCAATTGTGTTTTGCGTTGTGACGGCGTCGACGTCTTTCAGTCTTTCAAAGAGATTTCATTTCCACCACCGGACGGAGAGATAGTGAGATGATGAGGAGTAGTACGTATTCTCCTCGTCCTCAAAGTTTTCGTCAAAACTCGTCGTCGCGTTTCTCATCGTCGTCGAAAACGAGTCGAAGGACTTTTACGACGACGACGATGAGAAGGAGGAGGAGTGTGCGATATTGTTGTCTTCTTTCTTCGAGTGGTGGAGAAGAAGAACACAAAATAATACGCTTCAGCGGGGATGCGACGACGACGACGATAAAGATGATGATGACGAATAAAACTACGACCATAAGAAAGAAGAAGTTGCGAGGAGGACGCGTTGTTGTCGCCGCGAACGGTGGTGACAACGAGAAGAATAAAGCGCCCGAACCGACGATTCGCGGGACGAATACGACGCGAACGAAAGAAGAAGAAGACCGAGCGTTTAACGAGTTCCTAATGGGCGATATAAAAAAGACGTTTAAGAAGGCGTTGAAGCGAGTGTCTTCGCTACCGTTAGCAATTTCGGAGTTTGGCGCCATCGCGGGGTTCTCGGCTTTAGGGACCGTCATCGAACAGAATAAAAGTTACGCGTGGTACGTGGAAAATTATCCAGTCGGCGAGGACGCGCCGCTTTTCGGTATGTTGGATTTTACATTCATTTTGAATAGCGGGTTAGACCACGTGTATACGACGTGGTATTTCTTATCGCTACTATCGTTGTTGGCGGTTTCGTTGACGGCGTGTACGGCGACGAAACAGTTACCGGTGTGGCGAGTCGCCGCAAAGTGGAAGTTTATCAAGAAACCGAAATTTTTAGTCAACTCGAAAACCATGGACGAACGAGAGAGCGTGAAAGATGCGAGCGTGATAGATTTAGCGAACAGCTTAGCCGAACGAGGGTACCAAGTTTTCTTGAGAGAGGAAGATAAAGAGCAATATTTATACGCGTTTAAAGGTTTGATTGGGCGATTGGCGCCGATTGGTGTTCACTTCGCGCTTCTGTTAACGTTAGGCGGGTGCGCGTATAGCGCATTAGGCGGCCTCGGTGGATCTATCATGGCACCGGAAGATACCAGTTTTACCATTGCGGACGGGTTAACCAGAGGATCACCGTTATCGAAAGTCCCGAAATTCGCGAAAACGAATCAAGTTTTCGTGAAGGATTTCACCATCGATTATTTACCGAGCGGTCAAGTCAGTCAATTTTATTCCAACTTATCCGTCATTGACGAGAAAGGCAACGAGGTGGATAACAAAGTGATATCAGTGAACGTGCCTTTACGTTACGGAGGCGTGACTATGTACCAAACGGATTGGTCTATGAGTTCAATGAGAGTCACGGTTATACCAAAAGTCGAGGTGGACGCGACGAATAGTGATACTAATAGCGAGAGCAGCAGTAGCAGTAAAAGCAGAAGTAGTAGTAGTAGTAGTAGTAGTAGTATTGGTAAACGAGAAGAGCTCGTGTTACCGATGGCTAACTTGGAAAACAAAGGCAATTTCAAAGGGAAAATCTGGGGTACTTTCCTCCCTATCGGCGACGACGCCGACGCGAGCGAAAACAAAAAAGGCATCTCCCTCGTCGCGCGAGACTTCCAATCCGTCGCCATTTACGACTCCAAAGGCGCCTTCGTCGGCGTTCGACGACCAACCTCCAAAAAACCAATCGATGTGGACAACATCTCCTTAGTCGTCGAAGAAATATCCGGCGCGACTGGCTTAGAATTGAAAACCGACCCGGGCGTCCCTTTCGTCTACGCCGGTTTCGCCGGATTACTCGTCACCTCCTTCCTCTCCTTACTGAGTCACTCTCAAGTTTGGGGAGTCCAAAAGAACGACGGGAATAAAGTCTTATACGTCAGTGGAACGAGTAACCGTGGCAAGGAGGAATTTCGAGTCGAATTTGACCAAGTTTTGGACGAGTTACCCGAGTACATTTAATATTAATACTCTTACTCTTATTACAACTGCTACTAGTTGAACAGATTTCATCACGAAAGACGTTTTTATAAATTTTTTTTTCTTTTTTCTGACAGGGAGTCGCCCCCTCTCGAATCTTGAATCCTCTTCGACACCTCTCTTTTTACCTCTCGTTTCTCCCTTTCGTCTTTCTGTTCGTGGATAAAGCCATTCTGTTTTTGTGGAGTCGAGGCCTTTCTGCGACCACAGAAATAATAAAGCGTCTCTTCAGTTCTTCATATAAAACTCTATAGGGGAGGAGGAAAAGCGCTTTCCGCCGCAAGAAGGTTTATCATTTTTAGAAGAATAAGAAGAAGAATAACAATACATAATAATGCGCGCGACGACGATTCAGACGACGACGACGCAGTTTACCACGGGAGGTGCGAATACGTCGTCGTCTCGAAACCAGATTCAGAAGATTACCAACAACGCCGGGACCGCGAAAGCGGATAATCTTCATCGGGGAAGAACAAAATTAACGAGGAGGAAAAATGTTCTCAGTCGCCCTTTTACGAGGGTGGTGGTGGTGTCGTCCTCGTCCTCGAACGATCACGATGTTCTCGGTTTAAGAGGAGGACAAACAAAACGACGGGGAGTTGGTGTCGTCGCGCGGATGACATCTGCGGCAGACACTTCCTCGTCCTCCTCGTGCACGATATCTCAAGAGCTCGCGAACTTGGAACAAGAGTTTAGAGACATGTTGGATCCAGATTCAGATTCGAAACCGAGAGCGGCGGACGTGAGAGCGATGCGATCGAGAATCAACGCGTTGAAAAGAGAAGTTGCGAACGGGAACGGCGCGAATATCATTCAATCGCAAACGAAGACGAGAGCGCCGGACGCGAAAGAAATCGCTCGGAAAGAGCTGGAACGTTTGAGAGAAGAACGCGAGAAACTTTTGAAAATGAGAGCGCAAGTGGAAGAAAACGAACGATTGAAGAAAAAGAACAGCGACAAAGGTATTGCTACGAGTGCTGCGAATAACGTAGAACCAGAGCACGATAACCCGGTGACGACGACGACGACGCAGAAACCGAAACCGGCGGACGAACGCAAAGCGAGAGTCGCGCACATGGAAGCGGAGAAGCATAAAGAGGCTGTTAATATTGGCACGGTTGTCATGGACGACGAGATGAAAGCTCTGTTGGCGAAAGAAGAGCAGGCGAGAAAAGAAGCGGAAGAATTGGAAGCGTCGAGATTGATGGCAGAGGCTGAGGAGGCAAAGTACGCGGCGTATCTGGAAGAGTCGGGTGATTTCATGAACACGAATTCTGGGATTCGCTCGGGTATTAACGATCCGTTCTTGGACAGAGCTTTCATAGTGGAAAAGTTAGAGTCGGAGCTTTTGGAAAACTTGGAAATGCAATCAGATCTTCGCGCGATTGAGGACATCGAAGACCAACTGGAGTCACAAAAGAAAGAAGCCGAAGAGGCGAGACGAGCGAAAGACGAGGCCGAAGCGGCGAGACAGCTTGCGGAAGCGAAGCAAAAAGCGGAAGAAGAAGAAGCGCGTCTAATCGTGGAAAAGCAACAAAAAGAAGCGCGCGCAAACGCTGAAAAGATTGCCGCCGCGCAAGCTGAATTGAAAGCCATGGAAGCCGAAACGAAGAGGTTGCAGAGACTCGCCGAAGAGAAGAAGAAACAAGAAGCTGTTGCCCCAGAAGCATCGACGACGACGATCGAGTCTCCAGGTTCGCAAGCTATTCGAGATCTTCTCGAGCAAAAGCAAGCTGAAGCGGCTAAAGTCCGTGAGTTGGGCATGGTCGAAGACGAACTCGCCAAGCGCGAAGTTGCAGAGGCGGCAAAGAAGAACAAAGCTATCCGCGAAGCGAAAGAAGCGGAAGAGTTGGCAGCCAAGAAAGTCGCCGAAGCCGAAGCCGAATTGAAGAGAAAAGCGGAAGAGGAAGAGGAAGCTAAACGCGTGGCGGAGTTGAAAAAGATGGAAGAGGCGAAGAAAGCGAAAGAAACGTTGATGCGTTTAAGGCAAGAAGCGGAGGAGTTGAAAGCAGCTGCAGAGGCGAAAAAGTTACGCGAACAAGCCTTGGCGAAAGCACAAGCGGAAGAAGAAGCTTTGACTGCGCAAGCGGAAAATGAGAGAATAGAAATGGAAGCGAGAGAAGCGGCCCAGGCAGAAGCGACGGCGAGAGGAGAAGCTGAAGCGCGGGCCATCGCCGAGGCTGAGGCACAAGCTCAAGCGGAAGCGGAAAGGAAAGCGATTGAAAAACAGCTCCGAATCGAAGAGCTCGCGAGAGAGGAACAAGCCAAAGCGGACGCCGCGAAAGCAAAAGCCGATGCTGAGTACGCAAAAGCAGAGCAACAAGCAAAGAAATTGCAAGAAAAGACGGAGATTTTGAACGACGACAATATCGAACACTTGAGAGCAAAATACGAAGAATTGGCGAGAGAATCCGAAGCATCTCCAGGTGCGAAAAGAGACTGGGCAGAAGCGTTGAAAATCGCTGGTGATAAGGTCAGATGCATGGAACAGCACTCGCATGGTCAATCGCCGAAGAACGATGCGCTCTGGACGGTGTCTCCGGCGACTCCGGTGCCCGGTCAATCCGTCACGGTTTCGTACTGCAACCAAAACACCGTTTTGAACGGTAGACCGAAAGTTTTTGCTCATTTTGGTACTAACCAATGGTCGAATGGTGCCGAGCAGTTTGAAATGAAGGCAAGAACGTCGGCCGTTGCCGGTGACTCTACCGTCTGGTTCGACTTGGATGTTTCCGTGCCGAGCAAAGCAGTCATTTTAGACTTTGTCTTCTCCGACGGTAACGGCGCATACGATAACAACAATAGAGGTGATTTCCACGTTCCAGTTGCGGGAGCAAACGAAATGCTGGAGAGATCTCGCATCGAGTCGTGCATCAAAATCTACGCGAAACTTCGATTAGAGCGAGAAGAAGAAGATCGATTGGAAGAGTTGAGACAAGCGGAACGAACGAAGTTAAAGAAAATCGCGAAAGTGAAAGCTGCAGAACTCACGGCGAAACAAAGAGCGCACGTTTTGTTCACCATTCCAGAGTTTCCAAAAGCCGGCGAACCCTTCAAATTATGCTATAATCCAAAGAATACTACTTTGAAAGATGCGACGGGCGTTTCCGTCGTCGGCGGGTGGAACCGATGGAACCACGAACAGGCGTTACCGATCACGAAATTGTCCCCAGATCCAAGCTGCAAGGCGGATTCGCAAGATTATTTCTCCGTCGAATTGACGTCGCCGAAAGACGCGTTCATGTTTGATTTCGTCTTTTGCGATCAGGACGGTAACAATTACGATAACCGTAATCGTTTGGACTATCACTTGCCTATCGCCGGAGGCATCAATTCGGATGGATCGAAGGCTGCCGAAAAGCCAATGCACGTCATGTCAGTTGCCGTTGAGATGGCGCCGATTGCTAAAGTCGGTGGTTTAGGCGACGTCGTCACATCGTTATCGCTCGCGGTTGAAGCCGAAGGACACAGAGTCGAAGTTGTCTTGCCGAAATATGATTGCATGAAATATGATTTAATCGATGACTTGAAAGAAGAGAAAGGTTTTGAGTGGGGTGGAACGTACAATCACGTATATTCTGGCACCGTCGAAGGCGTCAAAACGTTCTTTATCGACCCAGATAATGGAATGTTTAAAGTAGGCATGGTCTACGGTACGGACTACCTCTCGATTCCCATGACTGATCAAGAACGTTTCGGATTCTTCTCAAAAGCCGCGCTCGAGTGGATGTTACAATCTGGCAGGAATCCGGATATCATTCACATCCACGATTGGCAAACGGCACCGGTGGCAAAGTTTTTAGCCGAAGATTACGCGCCGTATGGTTTGGATAACCCAAAAGTGATTTTCACCATCCACAATTTGCACTACGGTCAAGCGTTGATTGCGGACGCCATGAATAATTGCGCGATTGCCACCACGGTATCGAGAACGTACGCCAAGGAGATCGCCCACGAAGGTTGTGTCAATCCAAACTTGCACAAATTGCACGGCGTCGTAAATGGCATAGACCCGGACATCTGGGATCCGAGAAACGACAAGTTCTTACCGCAATTCTTTGGCGAAGACGAAGTCATTCCGGGCAAAGCTGCTGCACGACAAGCGTTGTGTTCGAGATCAAACTTATACAATAATCCAGAAGTTCCGATGATAGGTGTCGTCACGCGTTTGACGCATCAAAAAGGTATCCATTTGATTAAACGAGCAATCTATCGCGCTTTGGAGAGAGGGTGTCAAGTGTGCTTGTTAGGCTCTGCACCAGACGAGAAAGTCCAAAAAGAATTTGAAGAGATGGCGCATCAATTAAAGCAAGAGCATTATAACACGGCTGCGTTGCACCTGTTCTACGACGAAACCATGTCACACTTCATCTACTCCGGAGCGGATATGATTTTGGTCCCGTCCATGTTTGAGCCGTGTGGTTTGTCGCAGCTCATTGCCATGCGTTACGGCACCGTTCCAGTGGTCAGACGCACCGGTGGATTAGCCGATACCGTTTTTGACGTCGAGCACGATCATGCTAAGGCTGCCTGGGAAGGCATGACCCCGAACGGATTCTCGTTCGATGGTACCGACGAAGGATCGATCGATTACGCGTTAGATAGAGGTATCGACATGTTCTACAACGACATCGATGCGTTCAGAAAGTTGCAAGCGAATTGCATGAGCCAAGATTGGTCGTGGAACAGACCTGCGATTGAATACATAGAACTCTTCCACGCCGCTAGGAAAGCCTAAAGGCATACAGTAAAAAGAAGAAACCATTAATTATTTAACGAAAGAGAAAGAGAAAGAGAGAGAGAGAAAGAGTGAGGAGAAAACTATACTAGTGTACAGAACAAAAATCAAAATACGATGACTGACAAAGATGACGACGAACGAAGTCATCATCGCGCGATAAATACTAATTTTTTATAATAAAGGCTGCATTACTACTTATTACATTGCTATCATTTCCTCATCTATACTCTCTTCATCTTGCACGAGATCCCGGCATCTTTTCTTCCGCAAACGTCGCACTCTCCGGCGCCTTTCTCGTTCACTTCTAAACATTTTTCCACGCGTTCGTGAATAATCGTCGTCATCAACGGATGTAAAGCGATCGGAGCCGCTACCATGTACTCTAATTCGTATTTCCCTCTGTATTCTTCCGCGGCTTCTTCCACTAACCGCGGAATATCCTCTTTCACGTGCCTTCCCGGGCTCAGAAAAAATGGCGCGACGACTATTTTTCTACAATTTTTCGTCTCGATCAACTCGCGAAAAGCGTCCGCGATGGACGGCGACGCGAGCTCCATGTGCGCCGGTGCAACTTCGTATTTTCTTTCTTTACTATAACTATTATTATCATCGCTATTATAATCACCACCTATGGTACTCCCGTACATCATCTCAAACATCTCCGCGAATCGTTCCAACTGTTCGTTGCTCGACTTGGCGCGACTCCCGTGGTCGACGAGAACGATGCCGACTTTTTCCTCGTTAAAGTCGCCGCTGTTTACAACAATCCGCAATCGTCCCCGTTCTCGTTGTTGTGGTTTTTTCGAAGAAGAAGAAGAAGACTTTAAAGAAGACAAAGAGCGAGTAAAACTACTACTGAAATTGTTCTTCGAAGAATTCAGAGTCATCATCGTCATCGTCATCGTCATCAATCGATATCGAATAAAAACTTTTCTGTGTCGGATAATGTGGAGGAAGTGTGCGAGAAGCGAAAAGAGGAGGAAAAGTGCTGAAAATGAATCTGCTCAAGTATTGTTGCAACGAGAAGAGAAGAGTCGCGAGGAAGAAAGCACTTTGTATATTTACAAACAACAAGCATATATCATCATAATCTATTTTACCGGTGAAAACGGCGCGGCACTGCACAACGTCGTGTTAAAATGCGTCACCATTGGCGCTATTTTCCCGATGGTTTCTCGCCAAGCGTCCGCCGTCCTCGCCGCTTCTCTGACTTTGATGTGCGATTGGTAGCTCGGATACTTCCAAATTTCCACGAATTTATTTAAATCTCCAACGTCTGCGTATCCAATCCAAACGAGTTCGCTTAATTTTTCCGTATCTGAGGCAATTTTAGACGGTAAACCTTCGGCGTATAAGTTTTGCATCTTCGGTATCGGATTGTAGCCTAACTGTAACGTGTACGTTCGGATCTCAAAGATTGAAGAAGAAGCGTTGGAATCCTCATCTTTCGAAGCTTTCTCTTTAAAACTATTCACGTGTAAGCCGGCGCTCTTCGTCGCCACCGCTGCTTCGATGTACACCTCGCTCGTTTGCTCTTCCACCATCCCTAAACTCTTGCGTAAAAAATTTTGCCACTCCTCGTTTTTGCGCATATCTGAACGAACTTTGTCTCGGTGGTCGTAATCCTCGTAGTGGTAAACGTGCGTGACAGTGTTTAACTCCGAGCCGACTTCGGGAACGTAGAAACCGCAAAACCCGTTTTGCGTCAGTTTCTTCCTCAATTGGCTGGATTCTTCGCAGAGTTTGATGTATTCCGCCCGTTTAGCCGGTGGGATTTTATACCGACGGAGTTCGTAAAAACCTTTCGGGGAAGGAGGAGGTGAAGACGTCGTCGTCATCAACCGAGACGAGGACAGAAGAGTCACCCCCCCGGCATTCGTATTGTTCCAAGAACAACTTTTATAAAAACTGGTAGGAGTAGTGAGCGACGAGGAGGCCGAGAGATTGGTCAGTCGTCGAAGGGAACGCATTGTGATGATGATATGTGAGAGTTCTTCCGCGCGTGTCGATGATATGATGTGTTGTTGTTGTTGTGTGATGAGTTTTTTTATCCTTTTTGTTTGCATTAAAAAACTCTTTCTTCTCTCAAAGGTTTACACTCTTCCTTATTATCGCCCTTTTGTTTGTGATTTGATCATACTACTCTCTCACGAACTCTCTTTCTGTTGCTAATTGTGGCTATTGGTTTCTAAAATGTTTAATAATATATGTATTCTTGACTTGTTGTTTTGTACACGGATCCGTTTTTTTTCTTTCTTCTTTTTCTTTTTCTCGTTTTGTTTGTTTCTTTTCTTTTCGTTTTGTTTTCTGATTCGTTTGTATAATATAATAATTGTTTGTTTGTGTTTCTCTCCCCTTTACATCATCACGAAATGATGATGAGAGATTATTAAGTTCGATCGGACGGACTTGGCGTGGAGATGATGGTCGTTTTTGACTTTTCTTGAATGTCCAAGGCGCGTTTCTTCGCCTCGACGGAAGCTTTGTAATTTTCGCGCCTCTTCTTCATCTCCTCTTCCGCCACCCGTTTCCTCTCGGCTTCCTTTTCTTTTATGAGCTTCAGTCGTTGCAGTCTAATTTCTTTCTCTTTTTCCATGTCTTTCGCAGACCCATCGCGGTTTTCGAACGTACGTTTCGTTCCCGAAACTTGGTAGCCGTGCGAGGAAATTGTGCGCTTCTTGGTGTCGAGTAAGAAGGACGACTTTGGTTTCATTTGTTGCTGTTGCTGCTGAAACGAGCTCTCGAGAGATTTAGAAACGATGGCAGTTGAACCGGTGGTGGTTGCACCCGTCGTCGACGAATCGACGTTCGAAATGACGTCCCCGAACCGATTGACGCGTTTCGCGCTCACTTCGAGGTACGACTTTCTTCTCGGTTTCTCCAACTTTTTCAGCGTGAAGTGTTTATTACTCGTCGAGGTCGTTTGATCGGAGTTACTACCACGAGTGGTAGTTCTACTGCTGTTCAAATACGAGCTCTCTAACGGCGCGTAGACGTTGTTGAACGTCGAAAATAACGCGTCTTTTTCTTTCTCTTCATCGCCGCCAGTCATCTTCTTCGTCTCCTCGCGATCGATGAGACTCTTCAACTTCTCTCGAATGCTCTTCAGCGCGTCCGAGACAACGGGCACGCTTTCTACAAACGCACTCACGTCCACAACCGACACGCTCTCTTCATTTTCTTTCTCTTTTCTACTCTTGATCGCTTTTGAAATCGCTTGCACCCACTGATCTTGATCTTTCGCGCCCAATTCAATTACCGCGTCAAAAACGTTTGAATTCGTCGTCGACGTTTTCGAGGACGATTTCCCTTGGACGGCAGCGGTGGAATTCAGCCCTCGGGTGAAAAACAGCGCGTAAAAGAACCCTCTTCTCACTTCCGGCTCGAAAATGTTATAGTTATTCGCGAAAATATCCACGACATCTAAACTCAAGTTCAAATTCGCCGGTCCCCAGTCGCTGGATAACTTCATCGCGTCTTTTCCGAGGAGCAATTTCGCGGCGGTTTGCATTTCCTTCTTCCTCTCTCGCAAAAACGCGGAGGAAGATCGATCCCCTGACGTCAACGCCAGAGGAACCCCGGCGGTCGGATGCGACGCGACGTTTGCCATTCTCGCTCTCGCTTTACACGAACGACTAAATTCCGCGCTCGATCGATCGACTCTCGATGAGATTTGAGGAGAAGAGTGAGTGACTTTTTGACTCAACAACAGCAACGTCGACGTTTTACGCGCGTTGCTGTTGTTGAAAGTGAGGAATCGAGAGGTGCCTTTTCATTTTCAAACACAAAAGAGAAAAATTTGTTTTTGAACAGAAGAGTGAAATTTCAGGGTATAACAAACACATTCATCAACACTTCTTTTACACGCCGCTCTATTTATTACTATTCATACTACTATTGTTATGCTGTTGTTATACTACTACTAAACTACTAAACTATTTAAGTTCGATTGGCTCTCTCCGACGCCGTCGTCGTCTTTAAAGCTTTGTTCGACGAGTTTCTCTCGTGCTTCTTTCTACTGTCGCGTTCGTATCGCTCAACTTCTCTTCGCGCGCGACCGAGTTCGTCTTCGGTGAACGCGACTCGATCATCGACGGCGTGACAGTTTTTGTCCGGACAGTAGCCGTTTTCGTCGTCGTTATTTTCACCAGAAGAAGGAGAAGAAGAATGAAGCAGCGGGCGAGGCTGACACTTCAATTTCCTGCATCCGCACGCGTAATCGCCTTTTTGCTTTTCGCTTCCGCCGCAAAAAGAACCCGAAATAACGTTTTGGTCGTATAGTTTCTTCAACATTAAACGTTCGCACTCGAAGCAGTGGACGTCGTCGCCGACGGCGCGATTGCCGCTGGTTTTGTAATAGTGGTATTTATACGCCGCGGCGGGATCGTCGTCCTCTCCTTCTTCCTCCTCATCCTTAGCGGCAGATTTGGACTCTCCAAAGCCGTATAAATCCACCACGCTACACGTTTTAGACATCACCATAAACATAGCTAACCCCGTGGATGGTACGTTCCCTCCAAAATACGGACCTTTGTGTTTCTCCACGCACTCTTCTTCGCGAAACTTTTCGAGCAAAAATTTCGCGTGTCGTATCGGACTGGTGGTCAAATACGTCACGCTCGCATCTTTCCTCTCCGCTTGGACTTTATCGTGTAACTTCGTAAACTCATCTTTATCTGAGCGTAAAGTGACGAGTCTTAAATTTCGCTCTATAGGCATGATGAATCCGCGATAGATGTGGTGCGGACTTCTCGTGTAATGCCTCGTCCATAATCGATTCAAAGCGCGATGGGTAGTTTTCCTTCCCACCCAAATGGCGTGACCCATCGTCGGCGCCTGGTTCAATCGAACGACTAAATCGTGACTATCGATGGCATCGCCGTAGTTGAACTTGCGAAGCTCCCCTCCGTTTCCAACCAGTGCGCACGTCGGTTGGACCAATCGCGAGGATGGACCGTGCTTCTTCCATATTACAAACGGAGATTTCGGCGGGAAGAGTTCTTCGACGCGTTTTTTATCGGTGTCGTTGAAGCCGTTTCTTTGGTAGTTTTTCTGCGTTACCGCCAACTGTTCTTGATGCAAGGCGTTTATTAGTTTCATCGCACCTTCTTTGAACGACGTTTGTTTTGTCGTTTTCGTATCGTTATTGTCATCTTTTTCTGCGTCTCGTTTACAATCGATAAACTTTGAAAAATCCAAGCGATTTTGAACGCTCTTCCTCGAAAACCAAACCGCTCTTTCCTCGCTCTCGATCCCCGTTTTCTCGATATCTTTCACCTTCCACGTTTTCGTCCACGAGGAATATTTCCAACCTTCCCCATGCGGCGTGTGCGCGCTACTATCACCTTTTCCGTTGGTACTCTTTTCTTCATCCTCGATGTCTACGGCGACGATATCGTCTTCGTCTTCAGAGGAGGCGCCGGGCGTCGTCCCGGAAGAAGCGGAAGAATGCTTTTTTACAACCGCGGGCTGTTGCTCTTTAAACTTTGGAAATATCCCACCACCATCGTTCGGGTCGTACAACTGTCTCCCACCGAGCTTTTGCCATTGCTCAATCTTCACCTCGATCTCTTTCGGTAACGCGCTCGTCATATGACGCTTCGTTTCAACCGAAAAAGAAGAAGAAGAAGAAGAAGAAGAGGAACCAAAACTCCCACCACCCAAGGAATACCAAATCATCAGCGCGAACACGACGAGTATGCTCATGGATAAAAATGAAAACAGAGCGATCAACTCTCTCCTCCCGGCAGATGATTGATGCGAGGCAGTCACTTCCGCGCGCACTCGAAACGATTCGAGTTTCGTTTGAATAAATAATCGGATTTTGCGAGTGAAAAGATTTCTTCTTCTTCGTCCACGAGATGTAGTATTGCCATCCTCCAAATCGTCGCCATCGTCTGAATCGTCGTCTGAATTATACTGATGACGCACCGGACGGCCAGGAGTCATGGCTTGGCGCTTGGATGCCATGTCCCTTTAGTATTATATTTATATTACGTGCACGAATGCATTTTTGCTTTGTGGGAAGTTCGTTTTTTTTTTGTGTGTTGCAAACAACTTACTGCGCGTCACAATATATACGCGCATCTTTAGGCTTTAATGCGTAGTTATAAGATCTGAGTTGAATAATCCGTGTGTGTGTGTTATAATTAAAACGTCAAAGTCGATCTTTTTATTGTTTCGCCTTCCACGCATCTATCCAAGCTTGCGCTTCGTCCGCACCCTCGTCGTTAATGTTGTTGCTATCACTACTACTTTCCGCAGCCGCGGTTGTTTTTTTCGAACCGTTGGATTTCCAGGCATCAATCCACGCTTGAGCTTCTTCGGCGTTCTTGTCGTTTGCGACGACGACCGGAGCCGCAGCGACGACTGGCGTCGGTTTTGGAGCCGCAGCGGCTGGTTTAGCTGCCGGGACTACCTTTGGTTCCTTCACCGCTTTCTTCTCGCTTTTGCCGGCATCTAAGCCAGCTTTCATCGATTTCGCCGAGGCCATGGTTTGCTTCTTGAGTTCAGCTTGAACTTTTGCGGCGTCCGCGGCGGCAGCTTTTTGTCTCTTATCTCTCGTCGCTTTCGCCGAGGCGGCTTTTTCGGCTTCGATGTTGGCGAGAATGTCACTTTCAAGCGCCAGATTGGAAAAATCACCAGACGCTTCGATGCCGACAAAGGTATCCGGGGTCGGATCCTTCGCGGCTGGGTTCATGTTCATCACAGCTTTTTTCGATCTTAACGCGTCTTCGGTCATTTGCGAGTACTCCTTACGATCTTTTGCGTTCAAACGCGAGAGAATAGTTCGGTCGCGGTTTTTCTTCGCGTTCGATCGTTTCGCTTCGTTCGAGATGGCTGCAATTTCTTTATCTACGGCGGCGATGACTGCTTTGATGGCTTCAGATTTAACCTCCGGCACTGGAACGCGGGTTGGCGGAGTCGTTGGTTTTTCTGCGGTTCGAATTTGCGTTCCTGGAATGACTGGCATTTTGAGACCACCGAACGCAGACGGTAACTCCGGCATCTCAAAGTTCCCCGGAAGCTCCGGCATTTCGAAACTACCTGGCAATTGCATCTCGGGGAATTTGAAGTTACCCGGTAAAGACGGAATTTCTGGCATTGCTGGCATTTTGAGTTCTGGCATCGCCGGTTTCTCCGCAACCGCTACCGGAGTAGACTTTGCTTCGATCTCCAGGTTCGCCGCAGATTTCTTTGCGCCGAAACTCGGGAATGCCGATTTTTTGAGCGAAGCGGCCGGTGGGGTTGGCGGTGGCGGTGGCGGTGGCGTGGCTTTCTTAAACCCAGTACCGAATCCACTGAATCCAGATTTCTTGGCAGCTGGAGGCGGCGGCGGCGGCGGTGGAGTCGGCGTACTCGTCGCTTTCTTGAACCCTGTACCAAAGCCTCCAAACGCAGACTTCTTGGCAGCCGGCGGCGGCGGCGGCAGGGGCGGAGTCGGAGTCGCTTTCTTAATTCCAGTGCCGAATCCAAAGCTTGGTTTCTTCGCTGGCGGCGGAGGCGGCGGGGGAGCAGACTCTTTCTTCACGCCGCCAAACACGGTAAACGGTTTCTTCTTCACCGGTTCCGGTTCGGGGGCAGGAGTCGAAGCTTCGGTCTTTTTCGCGCCAAAGCTAAAGAGCGGTTTTTTCGCCGGCGGCGGTGGCGGCGGCGGCGGAGGCGGAGGAGCAGACTCTTTCTTCGCGCCGAAACTGAACATCGGCTTTTTCGCTGGCGGAGTGGGAGGCGGCGGTGGTGGCGTCGGCTCTTTCGCCTTGCCCCCGAACACAGAGAAGTTGGCCTTCTTCACCGGCGTCGGCGTCGGCGGTGGCGGCGCGGTCTTCTTCGTCGTGAACATCGGTTTTCTCTTAATCGGCGCTGGCGCTTCCTCTTCTTCCTCTTCTTCTTCTTCCTGTTTCTTACCCGTCGCGTTCAAGCCAATCGCGACGACACCAGCCGCGCCCGCGGAGAGTGCGAATACGGGCAAGAAATCAAACTCATCCTTCTCGTCGTCGTTGTTCTTCGTAGCTTTCGGCGCGTACGACGGTCGCTCCTTCGCCGGCGACGGCGCACCCTTCGCTTTTTTCTCTCTCTTCACTTTCTCGCCTCTCGTTTCAAACTTTTCTTTCTTCGGCGCTCTCGCCCTTGCCATCGCGCGTTCGTACTCTTTGTCCACTTGCTTTTGTTGCTTCGGCATCGCCGGCGGCGCTTGGAGTTGAGCCTCTGGAGCCTCTGGAGCCGCTTTTACATCACTCATCGCTTCCGCAGCAACAGTCTCTCTCGGAGTATCAGAAGTCGTCGCAGCTGGCGCCTTTTCGACGACAACCGCGCTTGGCGCGGCGCCTTCGGCTTGCAAAGACGCCAAGTAGTCGTCGTATCCGTCCGCCACGGCGCCTTCCGCCGAGGAGAACGCGAGGACAGCGGCCGCCGCCGCCGCGACTGCTTTCTTCTGGAATTTTTCATCAGCAGAAGACGACGACGACGACGACGCTTTCGATTCATCGTCGTCGGCGCGAGCAGCAGCCACCACACTCGTTCGCTTCTTGATGTTGTTGTTGTTGTTGTGTACTTTTTTCTTCGCCTGTTTTTATATTTGAGAAAAATGGTTGTGTGTTGACGTAAGACAAAAGATTAGTGATGAAAGAAAGAAATTTTAATCGAAATGCATTCGCGCGCGCCGTCTTCTTCTTCTTTCAAACGCAGACTCTCTCTCTCTCTCTCTCTCTCGCGAAGAACAGAACAACAGGGTTCAGAGAAGACCTTCTCAACGACGACGACGACGAACGCTCACTCTCCTCGCGGGATGGTTCCAACACCGCTCTCGTTCTATCCAAAAAGTATCTCCCCCGAACAAAAAAGCGATGATCGTGCAGACGCGAGAGACGACGACGTACACGACGACACCAAAAGCGCAAAGAGAGAATTTGAAACGACAAAAACAGTAACGCACCTTCTTGGTGTTCTCGACCACCACCGTTGGGGGAGTCCTCGCAGAACAAGAACGCATCATCATCATCGTTTTGGATGTGTATAAATTATGCTTCTCTAGTGTGGTGTTAAAAGTGACGACGACTTTTTGCGAGTACACCGAAAAGGAGGGGCAGAAAGCAGCGAAAAAGGAGCGAGAGAACAAACGGACCACAGAACAAAGGAAGGAGAGAATTTTTTAAGAGTTAAGAGAGAGAGTTGACCGTAGGAATTGACCAGACGACGAACGTTTTTTTTCATCCACAAAGGAGAATAAGAGTTTTGTATCTCTCTACTCTCTCCAAGAGAGATTTACTTTGACGTCTCGCTTAAACTCGTGACAACAAAACACCTTTGGAAAGCAGCGCGCGTTTCGGATTTAAGAGCAACAACAACATCAACTTCTTAATAATAATCGCGAGTAGTATTGCTTTACCCCACCGGAAAGTCGTTCGAAAGAGAGAGATTATATTTATTACGTTTGAGAGAGAAAACGACGAACGGCGCTTTGTTGACAAAATCTTCTTCTTTATCGTCTTCTTGACTTCTTCTTCTCAATGACATCATCATCGACGACGACTGGAGGGTGGTTCCAATCGGATTCCGCGCGATCGTCGCTGAACACACCTCCGAACAACCACCCCGGAGAAGAAGAAGAAGAAGAAGATGCGACGATTCGTCCTCCTCTCCGGTCGACCGAAGACGAGGACGAAAACACTTTAAAATCCTCTTCTAGGAAGAATAACGCGCCTTCGAGTTCACATCTATCCGTCAAAGAGAGAGGAACGAAAGGATTTCCCGGACGAGTGTCCTCGAACAGTAACATCGCGGGAATGATAACGCATCAGAGCAGTAGTAGTAATATCATCATCAACAACAACAGACCTTCGTCTCCGAGCGCGAAAATGAGCTCTCCGGCGAACGCCAACGACTTGTTGGTGCGCTTCTTTGAGTCGGAATTTTTCGACGAATGGATCGCGATTTCCTATTTATGGAGAGCGAAGAACGAAAATATAGTCGAGTATTTGTGCAACAAGATGTTGATGTTTGACGACGACAGAGCGGAGAGGTATTTGTCCCAGATTTTGACCTTATTGACGCAGCGTAAAATGCCAAAGTTGGAAAACGTGGTCTGCGCGTATTGTTCGCGGTCGGCGCGGCTGGCAAGTAAGACGATATGGTTGTTACGAGCGGCGATTGGGGACGTAAAGTATCCGAAACCGTTGATAAAGTTGAAAGTTAGATGTTATAAAGCCGCGATTGAAAGTGGAACTTGGCGTTCACCATTCGAGAAGTGGCCCGGGTTGCCGGACGAGAAAACCAAAGAGATGGAGGACGAGGAGGAGATTTTTGATTTTGATACGAGTCGAGAAGGGAGCCGGCACTTGAAAAGAAGCACTCTATCCTCACCGTCGTCTTCGAGAAATAATATGATCACGTCGGGTTCGGAAGACGATGAGGATGAGGAATACGACGACGACGACGACGACGACGATTCGGCGTATGCGCTCGGTAATAATACTGACGGTGTGGCATTGAGAGGAAGAGGAGCTGTGGGGAATACAACGTCAGACTCATCTTTGCACACGCAAAATATAGCCTCAACACCACCAAATTTAGAAGGAATGCAGCAGCAGCAGCAGCAGCAGCACCACCATAACAACAACAACAATAACAACAATAGCAAGAAAAAAAGTGGTGATGTTCTTCTGAGCGTCCCTAATACGCCGAGTAAATCGGGTTGGTTGTTTGGACACAAGAATGCCGAAGAGAAATTGTTGAAAACGCCTCCGAGTTCACCTCCGCAAAAACAAAAATCGTTAGAAAAAGGGCACGGAAGTAACAGCTCGAGCACAGGATTTCTCAGTCAGCTCTTTGGTAAACTCACCAGCTCTTCGAAGCTACACGACAAAAGCTATTCGTCGTCTCCTTCGAAGGCTAACAATCTCGCTTCTGGAGGCGACTCAAGGACGGATTCGCCGCAGCTTCAAAGTGCCGCTTTGCAAAAAGTCCGCGAACGCGAAAAAAAGCGTCGACAATCGACGTTCGATCAAACGTCCGATCTCGCGGAGAATCTCTGCGGTCTTTCCAGTCAGTTGGCAAAGACGTTTCCGGTGGATTCGAGACAAAACGCGTTACGAAATGGCATCGAAGAGGTGAACAAAAAGTTGGTCAACGTACCGTCTGGAACTGGTGTTATGTACCCACTAGGTGCTATTGGAGAGTATAGAATCGTTCGAATTCCCGCGCAAGAAGCCATGTTACTCAACTCGCGCGAGAAAGCTCCGTATTTGATTTGTTTCGAAGTCATTCGACCAAACGCGGAGTACAACAATACCGGGGGAGAAAATAGTTACAGCGAAGGAATGAGAGCAGACGACCGAGCCGATAGTATGAGTAGTAATAATTCGTTTTCATCTCGTTCAAACGCGAGAAGGAATCCATTCGTGCACGCGAGCAACGCTGATGATAACGGTGCCTCGGAGATGAGCGCACAAGGTCACGAACGCAAGAATTCCGCCTTGCTTTCGCTCGGCGAGTCTGGTGCTTTGGATATTCCAATGGGTGGTGGACGTCGCCACGGTCGCGCGGGATCGTACGATGCCTCGACGCTTCCGGTACCGGACGAGGAATTCCTCGCGAGATCTCTACGAGAGCAGGAATCGTTAGAGTTGGCGGCTTCAAAAATTGCCGAGCAAAGGCTTTCGTTCGATAAGCCGAGACCAGTGTTACGGATGCATAAAGATCAAGCAATGTCGGTTCCACCGAGCGCAGAGACTACGCCGCAAAAGCAACCCCCGCAAGGTCAGCAGCAAGAGAACTCGTGGAACCCAAAATCTCTCGCCGGAGGTTTTTCGTCGTTCATTTCAAATTCGTTATCGCCGATGCTTTTACCTGATATAAAAGAGGTCGGTTCCGCGGTGGCTTCGCCGAACGAAGTCGGTTCGCCTGTGAAAGATGGGTGCGTGCCCATGGGCTTTAACAGTATTCATAGCATAGACAAGATGACGAGTCACCACGATTCGGTTTCCAAGGCTATCGATAGCGCGTTAGCGAAAGTTTGGGACGAAACTACCGCTGTTGTTCGAGTACATCTCGATATCGACGAAAACTCGGGCACCGTCCATGTCGCCCTGGAGATTCCACATTTGAAAAAAGAGGAGGATTTATTGAAGCTGCAGCAACAACAACACAAGAAGTCTTCGTTTTTTAGCACGTCTTGGTCCAAAAAAGAACCGAAAGTCGCGGACATCGTCGATCCGGCGAAAGTTTCGGCGAAACCGAATTCGAGACATGCAAGAACGCCTTCGGATGTTGGTTTAGTACAAATGGCCCGACGCATGCGTCGCGGATCTGACGATGCGAACTGGGCGCCAGAAGCCGAGGCGAGAGATGTTACGAGAAACCCTCGGGGAGGGTCAATCATGGAGCAGCTTGGTCCGTTCTTAGGGACCATAGGAAGCGATGATGACAACGAAATCGACGAATTCGAAGAAAACTTTCAGCCGAATCAGTCTAAGTTGGGATCAGTGCCAACATCGCCAACTTCTTTGCAGTTTCACAAACGTTCCGCCGGTGGTCTCGGCGAGCGATGGATCGATAAAGTCGAGCGCATTCGACGCGCGTCGCCGTACGGGAACCAACCTGGGTGGTGTTTGAAACCAATCATTGTCAAAGCGGGTGATAATTGTCGCCAAGAGCTTCTTGCGATTCAGCTCGTGAGAACCTTTGCGGGTATCTACGCTGACGCTGGCTTACCGTTGTGGATCAAAGATTACGAAGTTTTAACCACCTCGACGACCACGGCGTTTATCGAAGCCGTCACAGACGCGCCGAGTTTACACGCCGTGAAATCGAGAGCGCCTCGAGGCTCTACTTTAAAACAACACTTCGAATCCATCTACAACGGTTACGGGTCTCCAGAATTCAGAGTCGCGCAAAGAAATTTCGTGGAGAGTTTAGCTGGCTATTCCATCTTGACGTATTTGCTCCAAATCAAAGATCGTCACAACGGGAACATTCTCTTGCGAGAAGACGGCCGATTGATTCACATCGATTTCAACTTTATGCTCTCCACCTCCCCAGGCGGCATTAACTTTGAATCCTCTCCCTTTAAACTCACCAAAGAATATCTGGAACTCATGGACTCTGACGCCGACGGCGTCGCCTCAGAAGCTTTCAACTACTACAAAGTCTTGTGCATCCAAGGCTACTTGGCCTGTCGCAAACACGCGGAACGCATCTTACTCCTCGTAGAAATGATGGCGCACTCGGGATGTCCGTGCTTCAAAGCCGGCCCAAAAGTTGTCCAAAACTTACGCAAACGATTCAACCTCGGCAGAACGGAAGAGCAAGTCGCGGAAATCATGTTAGCTATGATTTCCGATTCTATGGACGCGTGGAGTACTCGCCAATACGATTTTTTCCAACGCGTTTCCAACGGCATCTTATAATAATAATACTCGATCGATATTATTATGTGAATCGCCGCGCGTGTTTAGATATATTAGATGATAGCAATATTAAAACGCATTAGTAAAACGTGTTGTCGAATAGCGAGGGCATACTACTACTACTACTAGTAATACTACTACTCGTCATAAATCAAGCGATAAAAACGAGTTTCCTCCTCTTTCTCAGAAGAATCGCCACAAAACAGACACATGGTGAACCCCTACTTGGTGGGTGCCCCGGCTGCTGGCGCCGGCGCGCTCTTAGTCGTCAAATCCATATTCAAAAACAAAGAGAACAACAACAACAACAAGAAAGGAGAGAAAGAGCAGAGAAGAGGCACGGTGACCGACGACGAGGCCTCGTTCGCGTGCGAACGCGTGTGCGCGTCGGATCGACTGTTGAAACGAATGGGGGGGTTAGCAAAGGTAAAAAACACTTAAATTATTATTGTTTTCTTTGTCTTCTTTTGAGTAACGATGGAAAAGATCATCGAACGACGACGACGCAAACGACGACGAATAAAAAGTGGAACGGAATGGAATCGAATCGATCGTCTGTAAGCGATGATGATGATGATGATTGCAAAAGCGCGTCATCATCGCATCGAAAATTTGAAATTTGGGAAATTTTGTTCTTTTTTCCTTCTCTCAAAACACGCAAAAACTGACCTCCTTCAATAAAACGAATACAAACAATTTTTTATTAGGAACCGACGTCGAACGCGTGCGTGACGGTGTGCGGAATGTCCGCGACAGATTCGTGCGCCGAGGCGTGCGAAAGGGTGATTTGTGCGAATCCGCACTCCGTGCCGGCGTGGAACGATCAGTGTTCGAATAGGTGTAAATCGGAATGTTTGAGAGGTCGGGCGGCGTAGAAGAACGCGAACGATAAGCGCACTCATCTCGTAGTCGTATCGAATGTGGAAAAAGGTCTCTCGTTGTTGTTGTTTTAATTACATAGGGATCTGTATCATTATTATCGTAGTAGGATTTATCTTGCATCCTCCCATTTTCTTCCTATTGTGCTCTCTATTGTTTGCCGCTACTTTGCTATGCTCTCTCTACAACACTCCGTCTTCTAAATATTGACTTTCCGGCTCTTCTCCTTCCGGATAAAAATCCTCCGGTTTCGCTCGGTAATGTTTCAACATGTTCTCCTCCAACTCGTGAACTTCCGTTCCGACTAAAATCAAAGAGTGCAACGGCCCTCCGGCGTTCACTCGACACATCTCTTTCAGCGTACAGCTGATGAACCGCTCGTCCTCTTGACCGACTCTCGCCGTGGCGACCACGATGGAATCTTCGTCGTACACCCCTTCCTTCCTCACTTCGTTTTCCACGTACAACATCTGTCTCGCCGCGGTGCTTACGCTCATAAACCTCGCCGGTTCGTAAATCTTCTTCCCCGTGCACAACGCCTCCACCGTCGGTTCTTTCACCCGAATATCCAGCAACACGAGCGTGTGCAAACCGCCGTTTACTTTGTTCATCTTGATCGAATCGTAAAACGAATCCGGTTTCCACGTTGGCGTGAAGAAACATAAGGAAACCGTTTTCCCGAAATTATACAGCTGTAATCCAGACCCCGCGCACGCGTTCATGATCGACGCGTTGTAATACGTTTTCACTTTCACCTTCTTCTCGTGCGCTCTCAGCACTAAATCCGAGTGCGTGGTCGCCGCGAAACAGTCGCCGACGACTAAAAACGCCACGTCTTCTTTTTCCGCTTGAGTTAACATCCCGTCCACGCCGTTCGATTCGACGAACGCGCGGTCGCAAATGGTCACTTTCTTCCCGTAAAACTCTTCCAGCTTTGAAGGAGAGGCGGCGAGAACGGAGGTGTAATTTTCCAGGTACACGTGCGCGCATTTGTCCCGAATCGCTTCCAACGCGTTGACGGTGATATCTTTCTCGTTTCCAAGACCTAAACCGATTAAGTGTAAACCCCCCATTCTTAGTGCAATTCTTAGTGCTCTTTTATCTTCGCGACTGGGTTCTTTGAAAACCGCGCTCAGTCTCCTTCTTCTCTCTCTCTTTCTCTCTCGTTGTTCAATTGTTTTGTGGGGGATGTGCAACACAAAACGCACGCGCAATAATATTAATAATGACATCGACGATGACATCAACACCATTTATTACGGCTGCTCATGCGACCACGACTACTGCTCGCAGTAGTATTACTACTGCTGCGATTCTTGATGCGAGGAAGCGGGGGAGGAAAAGGAGGATGAGACGAATGTCATCCTGCACCTCAGGGAACTTGCGTTTTCCCTCGAGTGGCGGCAAAACCATCATCGATAAGAAACGACGACGGGAAACGACGACGACGACGAGAGCTGCTTCGAGGGAGGAATTCTTACTCGTGAATAATACTGCTACCATCGAGGACGACGAGGACGAGGATGAAACCACTTTTGTACGGACGACGACGAGACCGCTGCCGATGACGACGGGAGAAAAAGTGTTACGAGACAGACTGAAACCGAAGGCGTTTTGGACGAGACGAGCGGCGGTGGCGATGATGATGACGACGACGACGACGGCGTCGAGGACGACGGCAAAAGAAGAGAACAACACGAACACAAACACATCATCATCATCGGCATATATAGAGAAATACTTCGAACAAGGACCGTTCTCTGTTCGACAGTTACCGAAAGTGGAACACGTCTCCGCTTCCGTGTATCCGTTGTGCACGGGCATCGCCTGTCGGTTGTCGGTGAAAGCGTTGGTGCCATTTCCACCTCCGGTGAATCCAGACGAGCTCTTTCCCGTGCAAGGGAGTACTAGTAGTGCCGCGAAAAAAGACTCCTTTATCCCCGCGGAGATAACGAAGAAAGCGCTGTTCCCGCTCGCCGTGTTCACGCCGGGATTTTTAGTCGACGCGGAATCGTACGATTTCCTCGCTCGGAGATTGTGTTCGTTCGGTTACGTCGTTCTGAGATACGACAAGAGCGAGAGTATAAATGAGACGCTAGATGACGTCGTGAGTGCGTCTTTGTTGGAGGACTTGATCACGTGGGCGAGTTACGGGAGCGGGACTCTGTCGAACATTGTAGATTCGGAGGAGGTGTTGTTAATCGGGCACTCGAGAGGCGGGAAGATTTCCGCTTTGGAGAGTTTATTCGACGAGCGCGTAAAATGTTTAGCGTTGGTAGATCCGGTAGATAACACGCAGTACGCACCATTAGGACCTGGCTTTCCCTCAGCGGTCATGGGAATGGAGAGCGACGATAGGGAGAAGAAAAAATTTGGGCCGCCGGCTACGTTAGTTATTGGCGGGTTGAAAGGCGGCGAGTGCGCTCCTTTGGGATCAAACTACGCGAATTTTTTTAAAGCAGCGCAAGTAGCCAAGAAGACGTATCAACAAAAGAGCGAAGAGCCGTGGGGTTTCACCCTCGATTGTGGGCACTTTGATTTCTTGGATGAAAAATCATTCATTCAATCCAGCGTGTGCGACGTAGGTAATTTGGACGATAAAGTGACAAAAGAAATTACCGCGGCGGCGATTGCGTTTCACGCAGACCAAACGTTCAGAAGTAAAAATAGCAGCAACAGTAGCATTAGTAGTAGCGATATTAGCAACGCTAGAAAGGCATTTTTCGAGCAGAGTAAGATGACCTTTGGGGACAATAGCCTTGTGGAGTTAGTTTAATTCTAGTTGACTTTTTTCATCAAAAGCCTAAGTCTACGTCGGTAATCTTGTGGTTCTTCTTAATCGCGTAGTGGCTGTATGCCCCGCCCGGCGTTACTTTCTTTCCGAAAGTTGGAGGCGTTGGAAGAACTGGCAAAGCGAAAGCCATCGCCATCGCGAGTGCCCCTTTCATTCCTTTTTGTTCTTCTTTCTCCCTCGTGGCCATGGCGTTCCCATCTTCATCCTCCCCTCTCAAACCGTCCATCCCAACGCTCTTCAAATATTTGAACTGTTCGTAAAAGTCCTCTAAAATTCTCTTTTCGCCGGGTAACTCGTCTCTCTTTCCTCTCGTTTCTCCTTTTTGCCACCGTCGAGCAATCTTCACCATCCCGTCGTCAGTATCGTATTCAAACCACAAACTTCCAACTTGTTCCAGATTTTTCGTGTCAAAATCCCACCTGACGAACGCCATTCTCACGCCGTTCTCTAACCTATCCACCTGAATAGGCATCGGCAACGGCATCTCGCTCGAAAACGCCAACACGCTGCAAAACTGTTGGATTTCGTCTACGATGATTTCTTGCACGTCGATCGAACACTCTTCGCTCAGTCCTTCGTCCACGGATCCGCACACGACTAACTCGGCGAGTAAATACTCAGACATAGGTCCAACCACGCCTTCTTTTTGCTCTTTTGTTTTCCCGTTGTTATTTCTTCCTCCTTTGCTTCGAGAGAAAGCAGACAGAAGAGAGTTCGTTTGCTCTCGCTTCTCGCTCAAAAGCACGTACGCTTTATTAATCTCAAAAGCAGCTTTACCGTTACTGTTTTTATCTTTCACGACGTCGGGATGAAAAACCTTCATCTTATTTTTATACGCGATTCGGATTTCCTCCGCGGATGCGTTTGAATCCACCTCTAAGACTTCGTACGGGGACCACTCGCCGGTTTCCATCGCGTCCGACTCGTCGAACGAGAATCGATTTGATGAATTTGACGACGCTTTTTGCGTTTTAACGAACGCGTGACGTCTTCCTTTCCCTCCTCCTTTTAATCTCGATGTTTTCGATCTTGAAAGAACAGAAGTGAGTGCGTTGGTACACGAGGAGGAGGGTTTTAGCAACAACGCAGATGGTGGCAGCATTGCTCCTTCTTTAATTGAAAGCAGACTAGAGTATTAATAAGATCAAAGATTGTTTATGACGCGGATTTTGATGGTTACATAAATACACAGCAGTACGCAAAATAATAACATAACATGTATGATTAGATTTGCAAAGCTTTCGCAATCCTCCGTGCTAAAGATAATACCTCGAAGGGTTTCAAACCTTCCACGTCTTTGACGGTCATCGGGCAGCTATCCGTGATCCAAAAGTTGGAAAATCCTTGCCCCCCGGCGCCTTCGCTGGTGAAGCGTTTCCAGCTTTTGTTCGGGAAAACGCCGTGGGTGACGTAGGCGGAGACTTTCGTCGCGCCGAGTTTTTGGAGCAACGCTTGGCACTCGATTAACGTTCCACCGGATTGGACGAGATCGTCCACGATGACGCAGTGACGGCCAGCCGGTTCGCCTTCTTTTAATTTTACGATTCGTTTTTCTTTTTGTCGAACTTTCGTGCAGACGACGGATTCGTACCCGGCGCGATCGAAGAACGAGTGGAAGCGTTTATAGGCGCCTTCGTCTGGGTACGCGATGACGACGTTCTGCGCGTCTTCTAATTTCTGTAATCGCTTTAAGAGCATCGGAATGCCGCTTTCAAAACACGGCAAGATGGCATCTCCGAAATAGAAGCGTTCTTGCAACGCGTGAATGTCAAAGATAACCGCGCTGGTCGGTCCGCCGCGACTGGGTGGCGTGGACGACAGCATGCGCGCTAAAGTCACCGCCGTCGCCACTTCGCCTTCCACCGCGACTCTTTCCGCAGTTCCAGTAGGGAAGAAAGGTAACACCAACGTAAAACTCGCCACAAACATCTTTGGCAAAGAATAAATAATCGATAACTGCTCGAAAATCACCTCCGGGTTGTGAAAACTCGCCAAGAACGCAACGTGTCGATCTCGAATATCGTACGCGTCGTTGATGAACAAATCCGGGAACCCGTCGTTAAAGGACTCCCAATTAATCGTCCCCAACTCCACCGAAAACTCCTCCAACTCCGCGATCTTCTTCGCCAATGGTTCGTGCTCCTTCGAGTAAAACAAAACCGGGAACTTGTTCTTCTTCTTCCACTTCTCCCTCGGTTCGTGCTTGAAAAATGTCCCTATCTCGTTACTGCTATTACTATTCGACGACGACGTAAACGACGACGTGCTCGCCGATCCGTTGCTCTCCTGTCTCGCAGTTGGGGTGACCATCGACAGCGGTTCCGTGTTGAACATTCGACTCCTCGTTCGCTCCTGTTCGGATAAAGCCTCCTCAAAGAAGGCGGATTTCCCGGCGAAGCCTTCCTCTTCCATCGCGGACAAACGATGGCTGTTACCATTCGGATAGGAGGAAGAGGAGGAGGAGGACTCGCTGTTGTTGTTCTGATTGGACGAGGTGAAGTTGAAACGACTCGGTGGTAAACTCGCCGCTCGTGTGCTCGTTTTCCTTTGTGTTGGGGACAAATGGCGGCTTCGCTCTGTGTGTTGATTACGAGGACGACGCGCGTTACTGTTGTTATTTTTGCCGCCGCCGATTTTAAATACTGCAGTCGCTGCCGAGGAGGAGGACGATACCAACAAAGCAAACGTCGTCGTCATTTGTTGTCCTCTTCGATTCTTCTTCCTTGCGTGTTGTTCGTGGCCTTTTTTAGTATTCGGATAAAATTCTGTCGAATCGACTGAGAGGGGGCAGACAACAAGGAATAAAATAAAAGAATAATCAATTCTACGCGAGACATCACTGTTATATCATTTTCTTCTTCTACGACTAAACCTGGTTTTCGGTGTTCCCGACGAGAGGTGCGACGAGCTCGTTGTTGATGTTGTTGTTGTTTTCAATCGCCTCCCGTCTTCGCTTCTCTCGCAAGTATACGAAACATCCGATTAAAGTCAACGCGTACCCGAGCATGGATCGTAAACCGACGACATTTTTGAATATAACCACGGAAAAGACAACCGTGACTATGGTTTTTACGTTACCGAGAACTTGCATGCTCAACGCGCCGACGTGTTGCGTCACTAAAAATTGGCTGATGTTGACTAAAAACGCGCCTGCGCAGTTGGCGCAGAGCGCCCAGGCTAAATCGTTTTCTTCGTAAGCAGATCGTAAGGCGGCTTTGATGGCGCACACGCCTTCGAACTCAACAGAGGCGGGAAGCAACGTGCACACGGACATTAAACTCATCCATCGCAACGAATTCAACGAATCTAACTTTTCCGATTGTTGGACGACTCCGTCTTTACTAACGCCTCCTTCCGATTCCGCGCTGCTCAACAACAACTCTTGCAAACAACTCTTCGTCGCTCTGGCGACCATGCTCGCCAAAACTAACGCCAAACCTTTCGCGTGAAACGTCGGCTCCGCACCCGCGGTGACCATCCCACCCAAAATAACCGGTGTTAGACTCGCCCACACCCGCCAATGCTCTTTCTTCCGTAAAATCACCATCCCCATAAACGCCGTGACCGCCGGCGTGCACGCCGCAATCGCTTGCTCGAACGACACCTCCAAATACTCCAAAGACGCCACCGCGGCGACGATGGACACCGCGAACGTTTGACTCAACGCAAAAATCTTCCAAAACTGCCTGTTCGATTGCAACTGCTGTCGAGCGCTCACTCTAAAAGCGCTATTGCTACTCTTATTACTTCCACTACTACTTCCACTACTTCCACTACTACTATTAAACGCAGCGACGACTAAACTCCGCTCTTTGAAACTCAGCACAATCTCGCAGCACACGTACGCCACGCACATGTGCATGAACGTCAGAAATATCGGCAATCGAAACTTGCTCCCGTCTCGCATTAAGATTTTGTTGAAGGAAATCAAAAGCACCGTCGATGCGAACCATCCGCAGACGATGAGACTAGTTTTCAGAAATTTTCTTTTGTTCGTATTCGTCTTTATTTGTTGTTGATTTTGTTGCGCAGAAGCGGCTTGCAAAGGTATCGCGTTTGTTTCCACCACCACCGACGAGGGAGAAGAAGAAGAAGAGGTCGTGCCTTTTTGCTGCTGAAATCCTCCTCCTCCTCCTCCTTGCATCATGTCCACGAACGACTGGAAACTCATCCAGGCGATGATGATGAAGATTTTATCCCAAAACACCAACACTTTTTTGTGAGCTCTTTGAAGAAAAAAAAAAGAAGCAGAAAAGTCAAAAAAAGCACCAAAGTCTTGTGTCTCGTCTTGTCTTTTCTTCATTCGCAAAAAAGAAAGAACTGAACACATTATTATAACACAGAGATAAGAAGAGAAGAAGAAGAAGAAGACTTTAAAGAAGAAGAGAGAGGATGGTCTCCTTCGTTGCCCCCTCTTCTTTGTTGGCGCGTTCTTCTCATCGTCGCTCTTCTTCTTCTTCTTTAAAGTCTTCTTCTTTATCTTCGATGCGCCGTCTTCGCGCTGATGAAGAATGGAAGCGAGGAAAAGGAAATGGAAAACGAAGATTTGTTGGAGCGTTTTTTTCTGCATCTTCATCGTCTTCTTTAAGCGAGAGCGGTATTCGAAGAACGCACGCAAACTTCGCTTTTAAGAAGAAGACTAAGAAAGAGAGAGAGAAAGGCGGTGATGAGGAGGTTTTTCCTCTTCGGTCGAGAACATTGAGGGCGATTTTTGTGGACAACAGAGAAGGAGAGAACGCTTCGTCGTCTTCGTCTTCTTCTTTGGATGTGGTCACTTCGAGGAATAGGAGAAACATAAAGAGAGCGAATGTAGTGTTGACGCAAAAGCAACCGCGTATGCCTTTGATTGAAATAGCGAAGCGGGTGCAACTGTTGGTGCAGACGTTCGTCCGGTGCGCGGCGAAATACGCGCAGAAAGATTACGAGTCCATAGCGAGCGCGATTTCTAGACTCGGTCCGACGTACGTGAAATTCGCGCAGGCGGCGGCGAGTCGCGGGGATCTCGTCGGACCAGAGTTAGCGGGAGCGCTCGGGCAGTTGCAAGACGACATGGGACGGTTCAGCGATCAGTTAGCGATCGATACTATTCGAGAAGAAAGTCCCGAGTTATACGAGGACATAGAGAACGTAGAGGAAATGCTAGAGAAAGGATCTGTGGCGGCGGCGTCGTTGTGTCAGGTGTATAAATGTCGATTGAAAACGCAAGAAGTGGTCGCGGTGAAAGTGCAGAGACCAAACATCCGAGAACAGGTGGAGGCGGACGCGTACTTGTTGAGATTGGCGGCGTCGTATTTAGAAAAGTTTAATTTGGTGGAGGCGAAAGCCGTGGACGCGGTGGACGAGTTCGTGTCGAGATTGTTCGAGGAGATGGATTTCGAAAACGAGGCAGAAAACGTGAAGAAGTTTAACAGCCTGTACGGCCCAGAAGGAACGGCAAAGATGGACGACGTCGTGAACGGCGCCGCGGGTAACAGCGATAACAGCGGACGGAAAAGTAAGCTAGAAATTAAAGTGCCAAAAGTGTACGAGGAGTACACGTCGAAGAAAGTGTTGGTTTTAGAATGGATAGAAGGGACGCCGTTGACGTCCGGGGAATTGCGCGAAGTCGATCCGAAAGATTTACCGTTGGTCAGGTTAGGCATCGCGTGTACGTTGAGTCAACTCATCGAAACAGGCGTCATGCACGCGGACCCGCATGGAGGAAATTTGATCAAACTTCCCGATAATCGCGGGTTGGCGTATTTAGATTTCGGATTGGTTTCAACGGTTCCGGAACAAGTCCGAGACGGTTTAGTCGCCGCGGTATCGCTGATGGTATTTAAGAAAGATTACAGGAAAGTGGCGAATTTGTTTGGCGAGTTGATGTTAGTGCCACCATCGGTGATGAACGACGCGGTGAAGATGAAGGACCTCGAAGACGCCTTAGAGGACGCTGCGAACAAAACGCTGAAATTCCCGGAATCCGGCTCGGGGAAGATTGTCCCTGAGATACGGTTCGACGAACTTTTATTCGCCTTGCTCGCTTTAGTCCCTCGCTTTGAGTTTCAATTACCGCCGTATTTTATCAACAACGCGCGCGCGTTGGGCGGATTAGAAGGCATGGCGAGAAGCGCGGACGGGACGTTCAACGTGTTGAAAGAGGTGTATCCGGTAGCCATTCGTCGGGTGCTTAAAAATCCAAACCAAAGCGAAGTGTTGAGAAAAACGGCTCGGACGTTAGCGTACGACGATGCAATCGGAGGCTTAGCGTTCGCGTCGTTGCTTCGCGTGTTGAACGATGCCGCAAACTTGACGCAAATTCCGAGGTTTAAAATCGCTTTCGACGCGCTCAACAGTAGCGAAGGCAGACGATTACTCTTGGAAACATTCAAGGCGGAAATTTCGAGAAGAGTGCGCGCAGTTCTCGATGCTCTTTTCAGACGAGGCAGAAGAGAAGGTAATGGTAGTAGTAACAGTAGTAGTGGTGGTGGTAGTAGTAGTAGTAGTAATAGCGATAGCAGCGGAAGTCGCATTGTGATTGCATAAATTACATAAATTTTCCCACTTTGTAGGTACTCAAACTGAAAGATTCGCAGAGCTCATCGAGGTGGTTCTCCACCGGATCCATATAGTGCCCTCTCGCATCTATTTTTGCTCGATGAATAAAGTTTTTATTTCGTGCATCATCATCATAAGAAAGTAGATTGATGCACTCATGGAGATTGACAGTTGGGCACACGTGACGAGGGACCATGAAAATGGTTTCACCTTTTTCAACCGGCGGTGGTGCCCCACCATCTTCGATAAAATTCCTAACGACCTCGAACGTGAGGTGTTCTTCTGAGCACTTGGTTTGTTTCCAAAACGTTTCAGTCATAGTTTTGGTCGCACCATTGAAAGATAATTTGCCTGTACTAGCAGCAACAATTGCTATGGGAGAGCCTGCTTCGGCGGCAATCGACTTTGATCCCGCGTTGCATGTAAACATTCGATCGTTTTTCTTTCCAGGTTTTGATACAACCTTGGCGGCAACATACAGTGCTGGTCGCAAATATATATTGTTATCGCGCATTTGTTGGCATATTTGCGTGTGTGAACGATGATCAAAGAACACTACAGTGCCAGGGGATACAGTTCTCAGAATTTTTCTCCCGTAAAACGTTCCTTCGTGACGATCCATTTTGCCGGTTTTCATGTTCAAATATTTGTCCAGGGCGTGAATAAATGTAGGAGTACCAGAGGTGACAATTTCAATCGGTTGCGCTGTTTTATTTGCCTTCACCATCGTACCAACCTTTGACGACTGTTGCTCTTTATGAAATTTAAGAAAATTTACGATTGCTTCGTCATCGATGTTCCATTTCATTTCTCTTGCTTTCAACTTGTCTTTGTCGTATCCAACGCAATCATCGATGTGACCTTCATAAACAGAAAGTCCTGAAAAGCGACTTCGACTCCAAGCGTGAGACATGAGCTCTTCAAAGAACGTCTTGTCCACCTCAGAAGGATCCAGTAAACTGAATCCAGTTCGGTCGAATCCGTTGCTGAAATCGAGAAAAAATCCAACATTTGGTAACATGGTATCGTCTTGCATCGACGTCCAATCAACTAAGCAGTTATCACGAAAGAGCTTTAACAATGTGGTATCTTCTAATCTAGGTGCCGCTTCAATCAAGACGTTAATTTTCACCATGCGATATTCCATCGCGAGTGTTCTTACGTCTTCACACTGCTCTTTTGAAACGAGCGGATGCGCGTATAAAACATCGTACTTTAATGCGTCCTTCTGCTTCGTTGAAGCTGTTGTCTTCTTCCTTCTTTTCGTCGTCGTTTCCTTCTTTTGTTTCGCTACTTCGTGATGTTCGATGGTAGCAAGTAAATAGTGCAGCTCTTTGATCGTCGAGCATTTAAATTTAAAGACGCCTTTCTCTAGCAAAAGGTTCCAAACGAGCGTCATTTTTGTTGTTTTCACGTGCGGTCGCCAATTTTCAACACATTTGACCAGCCTTAACATTGCTCCGATGTTTCTTTCAACTTGGTCCCAATCTAGACAAAGACAAGGCGTTCTCAAATTGGGATACTCTCTCATTATTTTCTCAATGTCGTCTGCGCGAGAGGTCAACACGCAATAATCGTCCCAGTTAAAAGCCTGTTCTTCCCACAACTCTTTTGGCACTTCTCTCCTGATCGTCGTTGCACTCCGATGATTCTCCTTCCTCGTTCTCTTGTTTGAAACCGCTGAATTCGCCGTGGTGGGTAGGACTGCATTCGGACTCCCTCCTCCTCGTTTTTCATCCACGTTAGGAATGTACTTGGCTATAATACGCGTCCATTCTTCCTTTCCATAACATTTGTCGTCATAGTTCTCAAAGCTGGTAAACTTAGATTCCTGAACTTTGAGTAAAATTGTTTTAATCGATGTATTCGATTCCTTCGGCGGTACATAGCATCTCAATGCAAGTGCGTAGAGACCCCACACTGTATTATCACAGCTAATCGGTACGCCATCAAATTGTTGGTTATTTAAGTGCTTTTCACGTATTTCAAGGTCGCTGCCAAACTCCTCCGGAACGTACGCTGTAGGCAGACCAATGTGGGAAGACTTTCGAAAGTCAAGCACCACCGGAAATCGCCCGTCTGCAAATATCGTCCCCGGCTTGCCAGGCACGACGCAATCCCAAATCCACGGGGTGTTCCCTTTTGGTTTGGCTTCGAAATCCGCCATCTCGCGCTCCCAAGCTTTGACGTGTCGCCAAATCTTCCTCTCTACCATCAAGTCCTGAGCGCAGAGGGCAGCAGTCGTCATTTTTCTTCCTTTCGTCTCTCTCTCTCTCTCTCTCGCGCGCAGAAGCGCACTCGTGTTTGGCGTGTCTCGTAGGTTGTTTTTCTTCGTGGTGATGGTGTTGGGTATTGGAAAAATTTCTTTTGACGTCAAAAGAACGCGCGCGACATACACGTGGACGAGGACGAAGAAGATGGTGGTTACGACGAGAAGAAGAAAGAACCAGTAACGATGGAAAAATCGAATAATAATAATAACACAAACGACAACATAAACTTAACCTTTGCGTCGTTGCACGCGCTCTCCGCGTGGTTGTCGGTGAAATCAATCGTCAAAACGACGACGGTGATTTTGGAAAAGACGACGACGCGACTCGTCGTTCCGGGTGGAGACGGTGCCGGGAAAAGCATGTTTTCACTCGCGCACGCCGCGATGTGTCTCCTCAACATGCTGAGGAGTTCAGTGAAAACGTACAGAGAGATCAGAAATACGAACACGGTGAAATCGCGCAGAAAGAAGAAGAAGAACAAGAAGAGGAACGGTTTTGGTGGTTTCAAGAGGAAGGAGAAGCTTCGATTTTTACGAAACACGCAAACGTCCGCGAACGATGCAAAATCGGCGTTAGAGAGAGCGAACGAAGCGTTATTCACGGCAGACGCGGTGTTAGATACGGACGACTTTGATCTCGATTACGACGAGGAGGAGACGAACAGGATGAACTTGAAGTCGTTGGGGGCGTTGGCGTTGAGCGGAGTGTTTGGCCACGTGAACGACGAGTTTAAAGACGGCAGGTATCCAACCGCGAAAGAAAGGCAGTTGATGCGCAGATTTGTAGACGCGGTGACGAGCGCGAGTTTTGGCGCCGCGTTAAGAGTCACCGCCGGGATGGCGTGGAGTTTGGATGACAAAATCGGGAGGAACCGCGCGATTGAAACCGTGTTCGTGGCGAGCAGAGCGATGGAAAAAGAGAAGAGAAAAGAGGCGAGTAAGGGCCTAGGATTGGAAGGGTTGACGACCAGGTTTCGATCTAATGATGTTAACAACAGCAATAACGGTAGTAATAGCAGTAGTAGAAAAGAAGGCTCGAAGTCGAGGAATACTAGTCGCGGCGAGAGCAGCAGTAGCAGCGCGAGTCCGTTCAACCGGTGGCGAAAGAACGGAGGAGGACGAAACGAAACGAAAAAGAAACCGCCAATAGTGAACTCCTCCTTGAGTAAAGCGACGAAACAAAAGATGAAAATAGTCGACAAGAAGGACTTCAAAAGACCAGCTGTAGTGAACCCGAAAGATACTTTCGGCACTCGCAGGTTGCTCTTTCCTTCTTCTTCTTCTTCGACGAAGACTAACAACAATACTACGAAGGCAAAACGCGTCAGCAGCCGCGCAGCAAAGACGACGACGACGAAAGAGAACAACAACAACAACAAAAACCAAAACAGGGCAACAGGCGTTAAAAAAATCAATCGCAAAGATGCCAAGAGAAGTCAAGACGACTGCACTTGGTTCGAACGCGCTCGAGAAAGGCTTCCGCGAGTCGCGCCGGTTATTTTGATCCTCGCCGGTTTCGTCCTTTGAAATTCACTCATTAAAAATCTTCAAAATCTGTTGTTTTATAACCACGCAAAAAAAGCGATGATTACTTCTTCTTCTTCTTCTTCTTCTTCTTTCAACAAAGTCGCTTCCTTACTCTCGAGCAACTCCCTTGGCGGTGGTGTTCAAAATCGTGGTCGTCGTCATCGCACGGCGGCGGTTTTGACGACGAAAGCTTCTTCTTCTTCGTCTTCGTCGTCATCGAAAAGTGATGATGATGACGACGACGACGATGATGCAAAAAACCATCATCTCAACCGCCGAAGTGCTTTGAGGAGAGTCTTCGTGGCAGCAGCGACTTTTGCGTCTTCATCATCAGCGTTGGCAAACGAAAACATGACCAACATCGAGGACGACCGACGAACGACTTTATACGCGGAAACGGTGAAAATAAGAAAGTTTGAAGACCCGGACGCGTTTCAGAAAGACGTGCAATATTTGAGCAGCTGCCCGGAAGTGAGCGAAAGTTGCGTCTCGACGACGAACGACGACGAAGGACATTTTCTCAATCCGTGGGGGTTTTCCATGTCGAAAGCGAACGCGATGAGAGAGTTAGTGATGGTAGCGTTAGGGAATAAGGAAGGGGAGGGGTACTTTTCGTACGACGAAGGGAGAGATTCGAGAGTATCGACGGCGGTGCGAGGCGCGTCGGTCGGCATCGAAGCCATGCGAAAGAAAGCGCGGGAAAGCGCGTTGAGAGATTTGGCGTTGGAAGAGAAAGGTGGAGGAGACTTGAATACTAGCAGCATGCCGGAAATGAAAGGTCCTCTCGGGGATTGCATAGAATACGACGTGAACAATGGGAAGATTGTTTTGAGATTGTTCGACGTTCCGGGCGGGGTGAAAGACCCGGACATCGTCGTAAACGAAAGCGACGTTTTTGACGCCGAGTTTTACTTTTTAGACAACGACGCGATTGTGGACGTTCGGATAGCCGCGAGAGATGCGCCCAAAGGAGGCAGTTTCGCCTTGAGTTACGATCAGGGCATCAAGTTTGAGAAGAATAGAGCCAGAAATTTAGCGGATCAAATAAGACAAAAGTTAGGATGGGAAATCGTTCCAGTCATCGCCAGCTTCGACCCGAAATGGGATTCAAAAAGGAGAATGTGGTTTGAGGACATACTCGATCCGCAAGAGAACATAAGCGGCGAGTGGAATAGCTTTAGCGGGACGAGTTGGATCCCAAACCCGGCGGCCATCGTCGATAAACTTTCGAGCAGATAGATGAGTTGTGTAGTTATTGTTGTTGTATGAACGATGGATATAACAATTGTGGTACTAGATGCAAGTCTATTTATTCCGGCTTCGCTTCCACTTGTTCTTCGCCTAACCAGAACTTGTAGTTTTCGAACAACTCGGCGTCGTCTCCACCCTTGTGGTATTCGGATTCGACGAGCATGGCTTCGTAGAACTTTTGGCCAACCGCGGATCGGGCGCCCGCCTTCTTGCCCGCCTTCGCTTTCGCTCTCTCCGCTTCCGCGCGTTGGCGCATTTCCGCGGCAACCTTCGCGTACGGGTTGAGTCTGTCCATAGCCGCCTTGTTCTTGAGCGGGTTTCTCTTGAGCGGCGCGTGCGCTCTCGTCTTGCCAGTCTTCGGAGCGTTGACGACGGATTGGATTTCGTCAGAGTTGATGAGTCTGCTCAAATCCGGTTGCGTCATGATGTGCGCCGGGGGCTTCCATCCCTTCTTGGAGGAACTGGCTTGCGCCTTGGTGCCAAAGACACCGTCCAACTTTTCAAACGCGCTCTTCGTCCAGATGATAAATCTACCCAAGTGACCCCCCGGCGCCAAAGACAACAAACCGAGTCTGTCAACCGAGCACAACTCAACGCCCGGAATGTTTCTAAACGCTCTGGTCATACCCGAATCGTTCGCGTATACAACTAACGGACCTTTACGTTGGACGTATCTGCGGTTACGCATCTTACCCTTACCCGCTCTGACGGCTCTGGACGCCTTGACTCTTTCGATGTCGTCAAACGCGCCGCACGCCTTCAAAATCTTAATCGCCTCGCTCGTCTTGGTCGTACCTTCGCAGGAATCGTCCAACACTAACGGCACTTCCGGCACGTTTTCGACTCTGTGACCTCTCGCCATCAACAACGCCGGCACCGCCGACGCCGCCAACGCGGAGCACACGGCGTAGCGCTTCTCCTTCAAGTTCACCTTGCGGTGCCACTTTCTCCACGTCTTGGTTGGCGCGAACATGCGACCACCACGACACATGTTACCGAAGGCCCCTTGACCGGCGCGGTGAGTACCACCACCCGGAACACGCGGGATACGAGACACGGCGCGACCGGTACCCCAGGACTCTGCGGCGGTTTGGTGACCCGCTTCCAAGGAGACGGCGTACGCTTGACGCGAGTTTTTGTTCAATCCGGTGTGCACGGCATTGACGATATCACTGTTGTTTAATAATAATAAAAATAATTGGAAAGGAAAAGGAAAGAATCGGTTAGAATGGTGTTTGTGACGCGCGATTCGATCGTTTAAAAGCTTCGAGCGCGGTCGCGTCTCATGGCTTTAGAGCGCGTTCGTTCGCGAAATTTTCCGCATATAAATCGAAAACCCCACGAAAAAAACAAGCGCATCATGTAACGCAACGACAGACCGCGCTCGAAGACGCGACCATAAAAAAGACGATTTCAGAAGAAACGTACGGTCTGATCGGCGAAGTGAAAACTTCCGGGAGCGCGACAGAGGCGCCGTTCCCGTTTTGAACCGTCACGGTTGGTAAAGCTGCGGGCATTTTTTTTCTTATAAGCGCTAAAGCGTCAAATTTTATGCAGAAAACAGACTTTTGCGAGTGGTTGAAAAAGGAAAAATTTCTCACTCGTCCTTATGCGAGTAGTAGTAGTATAGAGTATACGTACAAACTTGATGTGCGCTTTTGCGGCGATATATCTACAACAAACATCGAAAATGCATCGAAAATACTATGAATCAATCTATCGGTGTTAACTTCTCCACCTCGAACAAAGCCCTCTCGAGCTCATTTTCCAACGTCGCGTTTTCCTTCGCGTACCGTTGCAACTCGCCTTGGACGGATTTCAGCGCTTGCTTCAACGCGTCGCGTTCGGCTTTCAAGCCTTGGAGGAGCACGTCGTTCGCGCTCGCGGGCCCCGATTGGCCTCCTCCTCCTCCCAGAGATGGCGGTACCGTTGCCGCCGTGGCGTTCGCCATTCTTCGCCCGCGGTTGTTATTCATCGCATTCGTATTCAAAGGATCGACCAAATCCGCCTTCTCCAAGTTAAACGCCACCGCTAAGTCTCGCTTCTCCGATTCCAACCGTTTGATCTTCCATATCGCGTTTTCGTACCTCCGTTTCAAGCCGTTCACCCACACGGTTAAACCAACGAGGAAGAATATATCGAAACCTATTAAGGAGAAAAGGATGGTGGTCGCGTCGAACACGCGCGATTCGTCGTACGCATAACTCATCACGTCCTTTGTTTTCTTTCCAGAGGAGGACATTTGGACGATTTCGTTCTTCTTCGTTCTCGTTTTCTTCGTTGTCGTAAACACAGAGGAATTAAAGGAGGAGGAGGATAAAGACGACGACCCCCCAAAAGACGGTGGTTTCAGCCGCGTGATATCGTTCTCAAAGCTACTCTTAACACAAAGTATTTGTTGTTCTTGCGAATCATCATCTTCACCCGCAACGGGTGCGCTTTGATGATGCGTTGCCGTTACAATTACTTTCGTCGTGTTCTTCTTCTTTCTCCAAAATTGCTTTTCCCCCTCACCCCGCGTTCTCGTCCTCGTTCTCGTCCTCGTGAGACGCCTCCTCGTCGTCGTCGTCGCGGACAGGCCGGAGCGCGCTCTTTCCGAACACCAACGAGAACATGAACAACACACACACATCATCTCTTTTGTTGTTGTCCGCACAAAAAATGAGGACAAAACGCATCGACCAGGATACGCGGAGGCACTTTATCCGTCTCTGCTTACTCTCGGAAGAAGACAAAGACCTTCACGGGAGGAAAGAGGAGAACGAGGAGACGGGGTGTTCTTCGAATAATTACGTTTCCTACGGCACGGCTGGGTTTCGATGCCATCACGCCGCGTTGGATGTAATCGCGTTCCGGTGCGGATTCATCGCGAGTTGCGTCGCCGCGTTTTCCCGAACGAACGCGACGAACAACTCGAACGATGCTCCTCCTTTTACCGCGGCGGGGATTTGCGTCACGGCGTCGCACAACGAGGCTTCCGATAACGGTCTGAAAATTGTCGACGGTCACGGAAACGTATTGGGAGAAGCGTACGAACACGCGTGCGAGATGATTTGCAACGCGAAAACGGAAGCGCAGTTGGAAAACGCTTTAGACTGTTTCGAGGAAAAGTTGCCGTTTTTGGAAACGAGTCGCGAGGATGCGAAAAAGACGGCGGTGGTATATTTCGGCCGGGACACGAGAGAGAGCGGGGAACGACTGGTGGAAAAAGCGAAAGAGGGCGCGAGAGCGCTCGGCGGAAGATCATCCGGCGTCGCGGTGAAGATTTGCGATCGAGGCGTCGTCACGACGCCGATGTTGCACTATTTCGTGTACGCGCACGGGAAAGCGGTGGAGGCGTTTTATGAAAATAATAAGCAGCAGGAAGAGAAGAACGATGAAGATGCGACGGAGAGATCGTTGTGGGAAAAGATTGACGCGGCGACGCAAGAGTTGGCGTATTTCAAGCGCCTGGCGGTTGGGTATTTGAGCTTGATCGAGGAAGACGAAGAGAAGAAGAAGAAGGGCAAAAATGTCGTCGAGGGTTTACGAGCGAACGCGACGACCTTGCCTCCGTTACACATAGATTGCGCCAATGGCGTTGGTTTCGTCGCGTTTGAAAAGTTGATGGCTTTGTTTGACGTGATTCGTGAGAATAGTAGTAGTAGTGAAAATAGTCGTCGTAGCGCGACGCCGACGCCGCCGACGACGAAAGAGATTGCGCTGGTTTTGAAAAATGGTCCGAACGATGGTCCAGTTAATCTCAATTGCGGGTCTGATTTCGTTCAAAAGAACCAACGAGCGCCGGAAACACCATCGACTCGTCTCTCGTTCGTAAATCAAAGGTGCGCCTCCGTCGATGGCGATTGCGATCGATTGGTGTATTTTTCAATCGAAGAAGGAGAAGAAGAAGGAAAAGAAGGAGAAAATTCATCAAAGAAACAAAATTTTATGTTGTGCGATGGCGATAAACTGTCGATTTTGATCGCCTTCTTTCTCATCGAACAACTCTTCTTAGCAGGATTGGCGCACAAGATATCGCTCGGAATTGCACACACGGCGTATAGCAACGGGGCGTTTACGAAGTTTTGCGAGAAGAATGGCGTGGAAACCGTGTGCGCAAAGACGGGCGTAAAGAACGTCCACAAAGCCGCCGAAGAACACTTTGACATTGGCGTGTACTTTGAGTCCAACGGCCACGGGACAGCTTTGTTTTCCGACGAGGCTGTTAAAGTGATTGAAAAGGAGTTGGTGGATGAGTTAACGCGCATGTCTGTAGAACAACACTTGAGAAAAGAAGAAGAAAAACACATACAAAGTGTCATTTTGACGACGAAATTGAAGGCTTTGTTGACGTTAAAAGCAACCATTCAAACGATAAATCCAGCCATCGGCGATGCCATAAGTTCGGTATTGTTAATTGAAGGGATTTTGCGGAAGAAAGGGAACATGCCGTTCCAGGAGTGGCACGCGATGTACCGCGATTTGCCCACGAAACAAACCAAAGTGAAGGTGCGAGATCGAACGGTGATTGAGTGTTTCGACAGCGAGAGGAAGTGCTTGAAACCGGAAGGGTTACAACAAAGGATCGATGAGATACTTTTGTTGGATTCGTGTGTCAAAAACAACAACAGAAGAGCTTTCGTTCGTCCTTCCGGGACGGAAGATATCGTGAGAGTGTACGTCGAAGCCTCGGACGCGGAGACGTGCGAAAAGATTTCGACGAAAGTTGAAGAGGCGGTGATTGAGTTTTGTAATTAATATAGTATAGCCTTCTCCAAAAGGTAATGGTGTTGTGATAGTTTGACTTCAGTTTAGCTGGTAGTTGTAGTAGTAGTTGTAGTAGTAGTTGTATTAGTAGAAGTAGAAAAGAAGTGGAAAATTTTTGAAAAACAACAACTCAAAAGAACAAGAAAAAATCGAGATCCTCTGGTGTGTGCATCTGTGCGTACGCGTACCATCCAACGTCCCTAAGTCACAGAGTAGGACGTATACATCACATCGACCGCGTTTATTTCGAGATTCACGTGCCAAGGATGGGACTTGAAAGCACACTTCTTTTCATCAGACACCCTAAAACAAATATGATTATTAGTGTTAATTTCCAACCCTATTCGAAAATCGACTGTTTTGTGCTCATCGATACGATGAGAGGGGGGGAGAAACACCCCTTGCCCACATAGCTCAGTCGGTAGAGCGTTCGCCTCTTAAGCGAATGGCCGCGGGTTCGATCCCCGTTGTGGGTATTCGTCGATGCCTTTTTTTTAGCCGAGCGGCGATATCAGTCGCAGGCAAACTATAATAATACCATCATTCTCTATTATCCCTTTTTATTTCTTCTCTCTGTGTGTTAAATTCCTGTTTTTTTTCAACTTTTTCAAAGGGGAAAGGTCCTCCTCATAAAAATATTTGCGAAAATATCATCATTTCACTCGTTCTTGTTATCGGTATACCTTCATAACAGATCAAACACCTTAATAATAAAAAATAATGCGACCTATTGTGGACAAGCGCGTGGACGACTCGCCGGAGTACAACGTCGCGCGAGATCGGTTTTTAGGGACGACGACTACTTCTGCGACGAATGCATCACCAACGCTTCGAAGGGATGGAATGTTGGGGGGGGCGGTTAAAAAACCGTTCGGGTTTGTGCAGTATTACGGAGGAGATAAAGAGATGGTATTCACGCCAAACTCTCCGAATAAGAGCAGATTATCATCAACGATTCAGACGACAACGACTAAAAGTCATTTACATCATCACCATTATCCGTTGAAGTGTTTGGACGCGAACGCGATTTTGATGGCCTCGCCTTCGTTGAATAAGACGAACGCAACGAGTGGTGGTGATAATACGACGAGAAGAAATAATTCGATGGTGTTCGGGCGATACGACGAGAAAAGCGACACGATGACGACCACGAACAAACGCGGTAATAATACTAACAAGAGAGACGACGACGACGACAGAGAAGAAGAAGAAAAGAACACGTTCACGCCAGAAATATCATCGACGACGACGTATGCGAATACTCAAAATCAAAGTAAGATTCCGACGTCGCCGGTGCTTTCGTTACTTCGAACGATGTTTAGCTCGTGGAACTATCCGAACAACGGAACGACGGTTATTGCTGCGGAGGATATTTTGTCGCCGGCGGCAGATACTGCCAAGTTTGAGTGCGGGAGGACGCCGAAAAGTTCTCCGGTGGATTTCAACGCGAGTTGTGATGATAACACGCACGAAACGGCGTTCGCAAACGCTCTGTTCATCTCCGAGGCGTCGAAACGGTTGCAAAAGATATGCAACGATCAACGCACTCGAGCACTGCTGGACGCCTCGGCGAATGGAATTTCGCCCGGATCGAGTAGAATTCTAATCGATGAACAAATCTGCGGTGATGGTGGTGGTGGTAGTAATAGTAGCGACGACGACGACGATGAAGACAACGGCAAAGAAGAAGAAGAAGAAGAAGTAGAGAGCGTTCATCCTTCTCCAAAGAAGGAAGAAGTGATAATAGCAGTAGAACAAGAACGAGAGTATTCGGAACCTACGCCAATTACGCCGATGTCGTCGACGTCGATGCCCACGAGAGCCTTGTTTTCCTCCCCAGGAAAAGCCTCGTTAACTGACGACGACGACGAGGAGGAGGTAAAAAAGTTGGAAATGACCACGGACGACGACTACGACGACGACTACGACGACGAAAAATATATGCTTTTCTATGCAAAACTCAAAACTTCGATTAAAATCTCCGCGGAGAGATACATCCGAGCGGCGAAAAGATGTTCCGGCGACAAAGTCGCTCGCGAAAATTTCTGCTACAAACTCTGGCACCACGAGGCATTTTCCGAGCTGTTCTTATCGGCGACGTTTACTGCTTTGTGTGAACTCTCTTTGCGCTTGAGAAGCGCTATTGTTTGGAACGCTACGAACAACGGCATCGAAGCTGTTGGCATCGAGAGCGCGTATTTCCTGAACTACTACGTCGACCAAATCGGTAAATGTCTCGGTACCGCCATGACCACGGCGGCGTCTTCAACGTCGTCGTCGCACTCCACCTTCGTCACCACCAACGCGACGATAGTAAGAAACTACGACGACAAGTTCATCTACTCCTGCGTCGCCTACGCCATCGCCTACGTCTTCGTCCACAGCCTCTTCTTCCTCTTTCGGGTTCAAAGTCCTCCTCGAAGCGACGACAAAAGTACTTTTCTTCATTCTTCTTTGGAGCAAAAAATCTCCCTCTTCCAACAGAAACTGATTCAAAACTTCACCCCGGTGAAAAGATTCATGGAGAAAAAGAAAGCCAGGTGGGACTTAGTGCGCAATAACGTGGATGAAGAAGACATAAAAGACGCGTAAAAAGAACATCTGAGATGATGTGAGATGACACAGACAAAAAATGTTACTTTGATGAGTATTTTTGAATTTTTGAAAAGGCAAGTCTCCTTATTATTTAATACACACGTGACGCACGTAACACACGTAACGCACGTTCACGATTATTCAAACGAGGCGAGAAGACAGATCTCTTTCTCTTTCTCTCTTTCGAATAATAATCACGCTTTGTTCGTTCGTTTTATTAAACGAGTTTTAGTGAAAAAGGATTCATCCTAGAAAACTCCACTCATCTCTTCTCTTAAATGACGCAAGCGGTCACGTCGCAAGTGGTGATTCTGGACTACGGGTCGCAATACACGCAGCTCATCACGCGGAGAGTGAGAGAGGTGGAAGTGTATTCCATTTTACTCCCCGGGGATGCGACTTTTAAACGCGTGTTCGAGGAGAACAAACCAACCGCGATTATTTTAAGCGGCGGGCCAAACTCGGTGCACGTGAAAGGCGCACCCTCTGTGCCGGATGGCTTTTGGGAGGAGTGCGAGAAGAGGCAGATTCCAGTTTTAGGGATTTGTTACGGGATGCAACTGATCGTGCACTGCTTGGGAGGGAAAGTGGAAGGGTTAGGGAAAGGTGAGTTTGGACGGATGCCGGTGGTGGATATTCCGACGCACACGAAACTGTTCGGCGAAGATATCGAGCCGCAAAACGTCTGGATGTCGCACGGGGACGAGGCGACGGTGTTGCCGGACGGATTTAAATGCATCGGTAAGAGCGAGCAAGGATGCGTGGTTGCAATTGAACACGAGACGAAGAATTTGTTCGGTTTGCAGTATCACCCAGAGGTGACGCACTCCGAGAAAGGGATGCGAACGTTGAAACATTTCTTGTTTAACATTGCAAAGTGCGAACGAAGTTGGTCCATGGCGAACGTTTTGGAAGAGCAGATTCAAATCGTGAAAGAAAAAGTTGGCGAGACTAATCACGTGATTTGCGCGTTGAGTGGTGGGGTGGACTCGTGCGTCGCGGCGACGTTGGTGCACAGAGCGATTGGCGATCGATTGCATTGCTGCTTCGTCGATAACGGGTTGTTGAGGTATAAAGAAGCCGAACGGGTGATGGTGATGTTCAAAAACGAGCTGCACTTGCCGGTGGATTGCGTGGATATCACGGAGAAAATGTTGAGCGAGTTGAAAGGAGTGTCCGATCCGGAAAGGAAGAGAAAAATTATCGGGAAAGAGTTCATAGAGTGCTTCAAGGAATACAAGAAAACGGTGGAGAAGAAAACCGGCGTCGTGCCGAAATTTTTGGTCCAAGGGACGTTATACCCGGACGTGATCGAATCCTGTCCGCCACCCGGGTCGGATCAAAAACATTCGCACACGATTAAATCGCACCACAACGTCGGAGGTTTACCGAAAGAACTCGGCTTCGAGTTGATTGAACCGTTGAGAGTGTTGTTTAAAGATGAAGTGAGACGTTTAGGAAAAATCATGGACGTGCCGAGAAATTTCGTGGCGAGACACCCGTTCCCGGGCCCTGGGTTGGCGGTGAGAATCTTAGGCGACGTTACAGAGAACAACGCGTTGGAAACGTTGAGATTAGTGGACGAGATTTACATCAACGCCATCAAAGAGTTTGGTTTATACGACGAGATTTGGCAAGCCTTCGCGGTGCACTTGCCGATTAAATCCGTCGGCGTCCAAGGCGATCAAAGATCGCACAGTCACGTTGTCGGTCTGAGAGCGATCACGAGTAACGACGGTATGACTGCAGATTGGTACCCGTTCGAACCGAAGTTTTTGCAAGAAGTTTCGAATCGAATCACAAACCAAGTCAGAGCAGTGAATCGGGTGGTGTACGACATCACGAGCAAACCGCCGAGTACCATCGAGTGGGAGTAATTTAACAACAACAACAACAATGAAGTCGTCGTCGGGTAACAAAAATAATATACGTATTTAAGAAAAATGAGTGTATATGTGCTTACATTTCACGTCTGTTTGTGTTTTATAAATGTATGTTCTTTCTTATCGTGTCTCTCTCTCTCTCTCTGTCTGTTCTTCAATCCTTCTCCTTTTTCCTCTTATGCCAGGAGAAAAACTCCACCTTTCTGGACTCCTCCTCTTCGTCTCCTTCGTCTTGGCAAACATCCTCCTCTCCTTTTTGCCCTCCCCTCTCGTCTTTCTCCGGCGTTTGCCCTCACTGAGCTTTGATCGGAATAGTTTTCATCCCTTCTTCTTCCACCTTCGGTTCCCCGATCGCTTCTGGTTTCTTCTTCACGTCAATAGTCAAAATCCCGTCCTTCATCGACGCTTCGACCTTCTCGGGATCGGCGCCTTCCGGGAGAGTAAAGATGCGTTCGACTCTACCCGAGGACCTTTCGATCGCGTGCCACTTCATGCGCCCATCTCTAGACTGGTCTTCTTCCTCATGTTTCGTCGACTTGTGCGCCGAAACGTGCAAGTTGTTGTCTTTATCCATCTTGATGTCCACGTTCTTCACGTTACAACCCGGGAGTTCGCCCGATAACGTGTATCGATCCTTCTTCTCGACGATATCGCAGACGAAATCGAATTGATTCATGTCGCTAATATGTTCGCGTGGGATCATCGAGTCCAAAAATGAACTCGTCATTAGGGCGTCGTCGTCACCGAATAAGCGATCGAACGGGTCCGGCGTAAATCTTCTTCGGCCGAATAATCCTATAATAAGCGTTGTTGTATGAGTAGATACAAAGAAGAGGGAGAAATAAGAGGTCTCTATTTACACTCTCGGAGGGAGGAAAAACAACGAATAATCTTCATCATCGACAAAAGCGATCACGGATGATGATCGCATCGACGAAACGCGATATGCGTGCGACAAAAAACGCTCTCCTCGTCGATCTTTTTCTCCGTCGTTCGGAAAGTGTTGCGCTTTATTCTTTCGATCGCGCGCGCGCTCAAAGAGAACCACAACAGCTTGGGAAAAAATACTCGGAAGAAGAAAGAGAGATACGAAAATAAAAAAGCGCTTAAGGGGTTATCATCAATACACGCACCGCTCAAAGGACCAGCCGCTCCGGCGCGTTGTTCGCCCACGAACGGGTTCCAGAATCCGCGAGGAATGAGTGACATTTTTGTTCTTGTTCTTGTTGTTCTGATTGATGCGTGTGAAAAAAGCGCGCTTTTTATTTGTGACGTTTTGTATCTCTTTTTTGTTTGTTTGTTTTGTCTGTCTTTTTCTTTTCAAAATTGAAGTATGTCTCTCTGTCTTGTCTCTCTTGTCTCTCTGTCCGTCTGTTTCGACGATCCAATCACAACCTCGAACGCGATAACAGTCACGCGCCTTTAATCGGAATCTTCTTCATCTCCTTCTCTTTCAACTCTTTCGGTTCACCGACAAACTCGGGTTTCTTCATGATGTCGATGGAAAGCACGCCGTCTTTCATCGAACAATCGATTTTGTCCGCGTCCGCCGCTTCCGGAAGCGCGAAGATGCGCTCGACTTTACCCGAGGACCTTTCGATCGCGTGCCACTTCACCGAGCCGTCCGGTGACTGTTCGTCCTCCTCGTGTTTGATAGACTTCATCGCGCTGATGTGTAAGTTGTTGTCTTTATCGACTTTCACGTCCACGTTGGCGACGTTGCACCCGGGAAGCTCACCGGATAAGTGAAACTTGTCCTTCTTCTCGACGATGTCGACTAAGAAATCGAATTGGTTCATGTTCGAAACCGTGTCTTTCGGGATCATGGAGTCCAGAAAGGACGAGGTGATGGCCTCGGTGTCGCGAAAGAACGGGTCGTTCAGAAACGTGTCCATCATGCCTCCTCTTCGGCGTCGCGGGCCGAGTGCTCCTATTCAAGGAAAATAAAGGAGAAAATTTTAGATTCGTATCTCTCGCGTCAGTTTTTGTATCTAAAATCAAAAGAGCGCATTTTGCGCGATATACGCGCGAGAAAGAAGAAGAAGACAAAGAGAAGACAAAAGAACAACACGAAACGCGCATATCTTTTACCTCCGTACGGATCGCTCAACATGCGACTCAGCAAGCCTCTCATGGGCGACGACGTCATCGACACGCGCTGTTCCGGTTGTTGTTGTTGTTGTCTCTCCATCTGTCCGCCTCCTTCTTGTTCGCTCTCCGCGCGCGCGACTTGCGCGGAAAAAGCTTTCTTCGAAGAAGGTCTTCCAAATCCTCCTCCTCCTCTCAAAATCGAATTGAAAGCGCTTTTGCCGCCGCACGTACGAGAAGACGACGATCGAAACAACAACAAACCTCCTCCTCTTCCACCTTGTTCTGCCATCTGGGACAGCGAGAACGGCGTGAGTAAAGATCGAGTTAACGCCATGATTGTAGTAGTGTGTGTGTGTGTATTAGGTGTTTGTTAGTATTTTAGAGTAGATACAAAAATATGAAGAAGAAGCAAAAAAAAAAACGAACGAGCGTTTTCTCGTTTCTTAATTTTAACAACACACGTATTAGCAGGGGATTCAACGAAACGCATCGCCAAACAGATCGATATAAAAAGGAAGTGAAAAGCTGCGAGCGATCATCGCTGTACTGATTGCGTGTAAAGTATATTTTCGCATAACTGTGCATCAAAAGAAGCGTCATTTAGAGGCGATTTTCCTCAGTTTTAGGGGATTGTGCTGCGCGTGTGTCTCGAAAATCATCCTTCACAACAACGACACCAATTAATAAAAAAAAGAATCAAATATGCAAACATCGACGACGGTCGTGACGTCCCTGAAACGAGTCTCGGCGGACGCGGACGCGTTGATGGTCGCGTTGGAGAGTCGGATACAATCGAGCGCGCACGCGTTGGCGGTGAGAGAGGAGAGCAGTACTGCTTTTACTGCGACTGCGACTACGAGTCACGAATTTGACCTCCGCCTTCCCCAAAGCAAAACGAATGTAAAGAGGGACGCGAAGAAAGCGGACAAACACTTTAGGAAAGGTTTGGAGTTGCTGAGAAGAAGACAAAGCAGAAGAGAGGAGGAGGACTCTTTATCATCGCTGGAACAACGTCGAAAAGAACAAAAACGCGCGGCGAAAGAAGCTTTAGGGGAATTCGAAAAAGCGATCGAGTGTTGCCCTTTGGAGGCGATTCGGGCAAGGGAGACGTTGGAAAACGCGAGAGAACGCGCGATGGAGATGGTGTATAGCAGTAGGGGGAATAACGCAGATGATGATGATGATGAAGAAGAAGAAGAAGAGAAAGAAGTGGATGTGGACGAGAGGAATGATACTAGCAGTAATAAGAGAAAAGATGAGGAAAAGAGGAACGATGATGATGACGATGATGGCGCGGACGAGGCGCCGTCGACGACGCCGTCGGGTAAGAGTGACCGAGCGAGAGCGGCGAAGAGAGAAATTAGCAACACGGGAACAACAACAACAATAGCAACAACAACAACAACAATAAGGCGCAGAGAAGAAATCGAAGAGTTGTACGATGCTTCGAGATGGTTGTTGAGAAGTACGCCGAGAGATGGAAGAGAAGCGGTTCGATTGCTAAAAATGGCCGAACGAATGCTTCGGGACGAGGAAGAGGACGGCGGGGAGTTTTTAGACGACAGAGATAGAAAAGAGATCCAAATAGCGAAAGAGAAGATCGAGAGGGCGATTAAACACGTCAAGCGATGAATCAACTTTATTACTACATCTACTACTAATCTAGCGCGCGCGCACGCGTTTATATTTTTACAAACCTATCAAATACGACACACGCCACACACGTTAAGCAGACATTCGCCGTTTCCTGTTTCCGATTGAGAAAATTCAACGCCAACGCCGCAACGAAAGCAATCGGGTGTACTCTGTGCACGACGACCGGAAACGCCGAAAGCGAGGAAACCACCATCAAAAATTGATTCATCAACAACGCGTTCGACTGCGTGCCGTACTTCTTCTTCACCAAAGTCTGCAAAAAGAACTCCATCACGTAACTCGCGTTCAAGCACAACCAATACAGTTGAAAGCGCTCGCCGTGCGTCGTCAAAATCGTCGTCGTCTTACTACTACTACTACGACTACTCCCAAAAATCGCGCTGGAAACGTTCAACCCGTGCAACAAGCACGTCTTGTAAAACACGTACTGCCATTTCTTCGCTCGATACAAAAAGTTCTCCACGGATTCAAACCACCTTCCGTTTTCGCCGCCTTCGTAGTTTCGAGAAAACGAATTCACCGGAAACCGATCGCGATACCGCCAAATGCTCCAGGTGCTCAATACGAGCGCCAGCGTTCGCGCGTTCTTCCCGTCGCACGTTTCGCAAAAGTGCAAATACAAAACCTGCGTCAAATTTACCATTTGGTAAAAGAAGTGCTCTTCCATTTCCTCCGTCGCGACTGTTTTCGTCTCGTGTAACACGCCGCTCGATTTTGTTCGTCTCTCTCGCACTCGGGAGTGCAACTTGCCGAAATCCTTCACCGCCGTGCGCGTGACCAGAATCCCGCTCAAACCTAACACGAGGTCAAATGCAACAACCGCAAGACGACTCATCGACGACGACGTAAACGACGACGACGTATTATAGGAGGACAAAAGCATAAGATGCACACCTCCGAAAACGAGAACGAGTAAGTGCATCGCCCCGCAAATTCGATGGTTCATTGCAAATCTTCTTCTTCTTTCATTTGGTTTCCAATGGAACATTTCCCCTGAATGTGGCACCACAAACCGTGCTATTAAGAGGAGAAAGAACGCGAGATACGAGGAGACGGTCCACCACCAGAGATTAAAATCATCATCGTAATCTATTTTGTTGTTTTTGATCATCGTCTGAACCCGTACTATTAATACTACAGAGTTATAAAAGTATTCGTATCTCTGAGACACATTTTGGATAAAATGCCGCAGAACTAATGACGTCTTTGATGACGATGTTTAGGAGCAAAGAACGAGCGCTCCGAGCTGCTGTTGCAGCTTCTTCACCTTTATTGAGTGGAGGTCAAAGCAGCGCAAGCAGTTTCGGCCGCGTTCTTCATCGCTGCATCGGTAGTATTCCGCAGACGACGAGAACAACATCATCATCATCATCATCATCGACTTCTCCGGGGGTGACACCACCAACGCGTAGTTGTTTCCATTCGTATTCATCATCGCCTGCTGAGAAGAAGATTTCCACGCCTTCTCTTCCCCGTCGCGTACCACTTAATCATCATCATCACCAACACCAACAATTTCGCCACTACGCGTGACGCAACTCCTTATCCGCCCCGGATCCTTTACACGTGGACATTCTCTACCATCCAGAGACGAAGTATTTAGACACGTACATCGAGATGGCGGACGCGATCGAGATGGCGTTTCCATCGGTCATGGTCAGAGGGAACGAGAAAGAAGAAGAAGAAAAAAACCAAGAGGAGGAATATTTTCGAGTGGAGTTTCGAGATCGAACAGTATTCGAGACGAGAGGAGGAGGAGGATCTACACTCCCGATTAAAATGGAAGAGATCGTGGAGATGTTGGAAGAACGCGTCGCGGAAGCGGAGAAGGAGATGTTTGGTGGTGGGGATGATGGAAGCGGCGGAGGGTGCGGGTAACTCCGAGACAAACGTTGTTGTCCGGGAGTCGCTCTCGTCTTTCGCTCTCTTTCTCTCTCTCCCTCTCGCGAAATCGGCGCCGGGCAAAGCGAAGCGGCTTTTCCCGGGAAAACGAGAAAGAGAAGAAGAAGAGGAGTTAGTTGTACACGTACGCGACGAAAAGCGCGCGCTAAAAAAGTGACGCTCTGCCGGCGTAAACATTCAGAGTAGAAGTTGTTTCGAATACAACAAAACTACTCGTCGTCGCAGAGTCGATAAAAAGAGCGCGTTCTGCGGGTGCAAAGAGAGAGAGAAACCATCGCGTTTAGTAAAAAACGCATTTGGCGAGAAGCTCCTTTCTCGCATATGGCGAAAGGGAGAAGAAGGAGAACGAGAGCGTAAAGAAAGAAAGAAAGAAAGAAAGAAAGAGAAAGAGACGCAATAACAATACTATCTCGGCATATTTCTGTTTTGTAGGTTGTTTTCGTTGTAAAACCATCACATTTAATCTTTGTACTATATCTCTCTCTGCGGTTCGTACGCGCTCGGACGAAGTATTTTCAGGTCACTTCACCTCCAATTCTTCGCACTTTTAACGCACAAAAAAAGAGAATCGAATACAAATCATCATGGCGACGATACGTAAGCTCCAGGCTGAAATCGACAAGACCTTTCGTAAGGTGGACGAGCAGCAGGAGGTGTTTCAGCAAATTTTCGATCGGTTGAAGGAGTGCGATTCGAGTTTGAAGGAGAAATACGAGGTACTATTATTCACCGATTGCATTTTCCATTTTGTTCCGCCGCGCAATTTGTTGTACAACTGTAAAATTGTATCTTTAATTGCTTTTCTTTTTACACGTTTCAAAGAAGAGAAAAGAGAAAAGAAAGACTCTTTTCAAGAACGAGAACTAAATTCTTCACGGAGAGCGTTTTGTCCTTCTCTCTTTTTGCGCGCTCGATGAGAGAGAGGAAAGGAAAGGATATATTGATATGTGATTGGTTTTCCCCCAATTGTTGAAAATTGAATTCTCTTCTTTCCTGAAAGAGGAGCAAAAACCTCGATTTTCCTCTTATTTCTCGACGTTCGGATGACGCTGACACAATTCTATTCTTATTCTTATTATTAGGCGGACTTGAAGAAAGAGCTGAAAAAACTGCAAAAATTCCGGGACCAGATCAAAAACTGGTCCGCGGATACCGCGATTAAAGACAAGACGTCTTTGAACGAATACAAGCGGAAAATTGAAATCGACATGGAGAGGTTTAAAATGGTCGAAAGGCAATCGAAGACGAAAGCGTTTAGTAAACACGGATTGGAGAAGATGGAAAACGAAACTCCGGAACAAAAGAGGAGAAGAGAGACGAAGGAGTGGTTGTCCACGGTGGTGGAGGAGTTGTCGAATCAGTCGGACGCGTTCGAGGCGGAGATTGAGGTGTTGCAGTTGGAAGCCGCGAAACCGAGTAAAAGGAAAGGGAAGAATACGAACAACGGGAACGAAGAGAAAGTGAACAGATTGGAAGAGTCGGTGCAAAGACACAAGGCGCACACGCTGAATTTGGAAATCATGATGCGATTGGTGGAGAACGAGACGTTGCCGGCGGAAGAGGCGGACGACGTGCGGGATTTGATAGAAGATTATTTGGAGAGGAATCAAGAAGATTTCGACGAGTTTGACGTCGTGGACGACATGTACGAGAGTTTAAATTTGGAAGAGTTGGCGACGAAAGAAAGCGTGAAAGTGGTGACGAACGTGAAGCAGTTACACGAGGAGTCCGGACAAGACGCCTCGTCCGGATCGCCGCAGCAGTTGCAAACAGCCTTGAGCGGAGGATCGTCGAAGATTGAACCGCCAAAGCCGAGAGTGGTACCGCCGGCGCCGGTGTTGAGTCCGAAAGCCGCGGCCGCGGCAGCTGCGCAACAGGAACAACAAAGCGTCAATCAGTGGGGATCTCGGTTTCCCGCGCCGAAAGGTTTGGACGCCGACGGCGTGGGGTCTGGGAACGGCGGGAATAACGCCGCAGTCGGGAGCGGTTCCGCCGCCGCCGCCGGGAAACCCATACCGAGACCGAATAACAATTCCAACGCGCCACCGGGACCGGGAGGTATCAAAGACGGCAACGCCGCGCAACAAGCGTTTCCACCTGGACCGAGACCGTTATCATCCGACGCAAATCAACAACAATCCGTCGCGGAAGCCGCCAACGCGGCGTTTACTGCGAACGAGGTCTTCGACAACCCGAGTCAAGGCGCGCGATCGTTGAATGAAATGTCCACGTCCATGCGACGAGGATTATCTGGAAGCGGCATGCAATCCGGATCCGGTAGCGCCCAATCCATAAACAACGCGAGCAATAACAGCATCAACTCCACCTTGGCGCTACAACAACAACAGCAGCAACAACAACAGCAGCAGCAACAACAACAACAACAACAGCAACAACAACAACAACGGCAGCAGCAGCAACAACAACAGCAGCAACAACAAAGAGGAGGAGGAGGGGCGAGCGCCGCCTCCACGGCTACCGTCGCGCACGGCGACCCGTCCTCGCGTCTCCGTCTCCTCGAAGCTTCTGCCTCCTCTAGACTTCTCCCGTCCGCCTCGGACGGCGTCTGGACCAGACGCGTTCGCCGCGCGCCCCAAGCGCCGATTCCGCCTTCCTACCCGACCACTCTCCTCGACGGCAACGGGAACAATTTATACCCAGTTTTGGAAAACCCGGCTTTATTCGAACGCTTAGACGCCGACGCGCTCTTCTTCTCCTTCTACCACCAACAAGGCACCCCTCAACAGTACTTAGCCGCTCGAGAGTTGAAACGCGCCAACTGGCGGTTCCACAAAAAATACAGCGCCTGGTTCGCTCGACGAGAGGAACCGAAAGTCTCCAACGAAGAATTCGAGCAAGGCGCGTACGTCTACTTCGACCACGCCGTAAGCCGGGACGAATACGGAAGCGTCCGAGGGTGGTGTCAGCGAAGCAAACCGGACTTTCTGTTCGAATACTCGCATCTGGAGAACGAGTTACAATGATGAGAGCGACGATACCGACCATCTTTCGCTTGGGCGGTGTCCGGCTTCTTCGCCGCTCACATTTATATTATCATGATACAAAAGAATGACGACGATAAAACGACGACGCAACCAAAGAGAGAGAGAGAGAGAGAGAAAGCGTTTTGAGAACGCGTGTAATAATCACCCCAATAATCGCGATACATATCAGTCATATTATAGAAAGAGAAAAATCTGCTCAAGACTCTCCACACAAATTTCAAAATTCCACCAACACCCGCGAGAGAGAAGAAGACACCCCACCAAAACAATCTCTCTCTCTCTTTCAGACGGAATATTTACGGAAGGACCAAATGTTTCCTCCTCCTCCTAAAAGTCGTTCTCATCATTCTCCTCCGATACAAATCATCGTCCAAAACGTTTCGTATTCGGTAAAATTTCCGTTTCCCGAGCCGTACCCGTCGCAAATCGTCATGATGGAAAAGATCCTTTTCGCCTTGCGTGAAGGCACGAACGCTTTGTTAGAATCACCAACCGGGACCGGGAAGACCGTGTGTTTACTCTGCGCGACTTTAGCGTTCGCCGAGCACGAGGAAAAACAACGAATTAAACAAAAGAATACGAAGAAGAAGAATACGAAGAAAAGGAAAGATACGGAGAAGGAGGAAAAGGAGGAAAAGGAGGAGGATTTGGAGTTAAAGCGAACGAAGGGCGTGAAAGAGGAGTATACAGGCGGGGAACCATCGAAAGTAACCATAGTCTACGTCTCTCGAACGCACAGTCAGTTACAACAAGTGATTTCGGAATTGAAAGCGACCGAGTACGCGCCGCGCTCGAGCGTCGTCGGCTCGCGGAAACAGTTGTGCGTCAACGAGTGGGTCGCGGAAGCGGCGAAGAAGATGGGCGATGGGAATAAGAGAGGCGCGGAGAAGTTGTGTAAAATCGCGTGCAATAGCGGGAAGTGTGATAAGAAGAGGAACGTTGGTACGCACATGGAGCGAGTGTTTGGAATTGACGTCGTGAATGGGTGGTTCGCGAATCAATGGGGAGGGGAGTTTAACGGAGGAAGTCTCGGGTACGGAAGGACGACGAACCACCACGATTTTGGTACGAAGGAAAGAGCGGGTTCGATTTTGAGTCAACTACCAAACGAGGACGTTTTAAGTAGTAAGAGTAGTAAAAGCGGCGGCGGCGATGGCGGCGGCGATGACGACGGGAAAGGAAAGGGTTCAATCATGGACATCGAAGATTTGGTGAAAGAAGGGAAGAGAGCGAATGGTCCGTGTCCGTATTATTTAGCGAGAGAGATGACGAGAGGCGCGGAGATAATTTTCGCGCCGTATTCGTACATCTTAGACGCGGGAGTGCGAAAACGTGCATTAGGTGACACCGTGATGAATTGGCACAATTCGATTGTTATCTTTGACGAAGCGCACAACGCGGAATCGGCGTGCGAAGAAGCCGCCTCGAGAGACTTGACCGCGGTGCACGTTGCGAACGCGATTAAAGACGCCGACGCCGCGTTTCAGTATTATAGCATGATCGAGGAAAGCATGGAGGGATTATCCAAAGAGGAAAAAAAAGATTCGAAGAAAACAGGCGCGTATCCGACTCGAAGCGCGGGCGATTATTTGACCTTGCGTGGTATCTTTGCGGCGTTGGAGAGAGAAATTGCAATCGTGTGCGCGCAAGATCAAGAGCGAGTGAGGAAAGGCGAAACGTTACCTTCGTCGAGAGACGGGTGGTTCATATTTGATCTTTTAGCGAAGGTGAACATCAATATGGATACGTACGCGCAAATGATCGAAGTGTGCGAAGACGCGGCGAATGTAGTATCAATGAGAGCTGAAGAAATTGGCAAAGGCTCTGGCGCTGGTCTGGAAAGAGTCAAAGATTTTCTCGACCGCGCGTTTGAAGCGAAACAAAAAGGTTTGATCGAGTGTTATCGCTCGCGCGTGGGACCTCCGGAGGAAGAGTTTAGCAGCACGTGGAATAAGAAAAACGACGACGGAAGAGAAAACAAACGACTCGCGAAAGGACCGACGATGTCTTTTTGGTGCATGGTTCCAGGCGTCATCGTGAACGAACTGTGCGAATTGGGCGTCAAATCGCTCTTGTTAGCCTCGGGGACGTTATCGCCGATGGATTCGTTCGCCTCCGAGCTTCGCGCGCCGTTCCCGGTTCGGTTAGAGAATCCGCACGTCATCCCTCAAGAAAATGTTTGGGCCGGCGCGTTTTTGAAAGGACCGTCGAATGCGGTTTCTTTGAATTCCAGCTATCGCTTTCGAGATACCGAACAGTATAAGAATGAGCTCGGGTTGTTAATCCTGCGCGTCGCTCGCGTGACACCGGACGGTGTTTTGGTGTTCTTCCCGAGTTATGGCGTCATGGCAAAATGCATCGAATTTTGGAAGACGAGAACGTCCATCTGGAACGATATCGCGCGCACGACGAAGAAAACGTTGGTCGTGGAACCGAAAGAGAGCGATGCGTTTTTAGAAGCGTTCGAGTCTTTCAACAAAGCGCTCGAACGTTCGAAAACGAACAGTTGGAGTAAAGTAGGCTTGACGAATACTGACGGAAGCGCGAAGGACGACGAAACAGCCGTCACGTTAGCCGCGAAAGGTGGCGCTATGTTCTTCGCCGTCTGCAGAGGAAAAGTCTCCGAAGGCATCGATTTTGCCGATAAAGCGGGACGCGCGGTTATTTTGACCGGCATCCCCTACGCGCCGAAAGCCTCGGCGCGCGTTCGATACAAGCGCGAATTTCTCGACGCCGCCATAATGGTTCACAAACGAAACAACACGCATCAAAGTTGCAACATTACGAGCGGAGAACAGTGGTATTCGCAAACCGCCATGCGCGCGACGAACCAAGCGATAGGACGCGTCATCCGTCATAAGGACGACTTTGGCGCGGTCATCTTAGCGGACGAGCGATTCGCGTATCGAAATCATCAGAGTCAGTTAAGTTTATGGCTTCGACCGGCGATGCAAACGTTCGATACGTTTGAAAGAGGCATAGAAAGTTTATCCGCGTTTTTTGAGCGGTGCGGGAACCCGAACAGCGCGCTCATGCTCGCCGCGGCGGAGAAATCGGCAAAGAAGAAGAAACGCAAAGGACCGCTCCTCCAACGCAAAAGCGAGAACGACGAAACGGCGGATTTTGCGGGTCAACGGCAGAAAAAGAGCAGCAATACTAACGGCGAACAACAACAACAACAACACCACGCTCGAAGAGATACCAACTTTTCGAAGAAATCTCGGGCTTCAGATACCTCGCTACCGTTTGCGCTCATGAACGCGTTGAATAATAATAATGATGATAATACGAATAAGAACGAGAACGAGGTGGACGAGGAAAAGGAGAGAAGAAACTTTTTATTTAGCGGCGGCGGCGGCGGCGGCGGCGGTGGAGGTTCGTTAGCGTCCAGGTTACTCAAATCCGGTGGCAATAGAGACAACACGACAAAGCTTGCCGGCGGCGGCGTCGGTAATATTCGTGGTAGTGGAGCTCTCGGAAACGCCAACGTCGTCGATAAGGCGATGTTGGCGAAGCAAAAGCTCGTCAAAAGGGCGCGCGCCGAACTCCCGCCGGAAGATTTTCCGAAGTTTGTCGAGGTTATGAAAAGTGCCGTCAGCGCGGATTCGTCGGACGTCGCGCTGCACGAGTCCATGAAAACGCTCGCGAAATTGTGCAAAATCGAGAAACGAGGCGTCGGTCCTTCAACTTTGTGGGCAGCCATCGGAACCAGCTTGGCGTTGAAAGACGCGGCAAAGAAAGCCTACGACGGGTTCGAGGAGAACGCGAAACGGAAAATGGCAGAGAAAACAACGACGACGGCGGCGGCGACAGCAGCAACGATTCCACCGCTCGTACAATCATCGCAACCTCCTCCTCCTCCAAAACCGAAAATCGACGCCGGCGTCGAAAATATCTTCGGACGCCTCGCGAGACCGCCAAAAGAAGATTCCATTTCGGGAGAACTCAAATCGATTCTCACCACCAAACCTTCCTCCTCATCTCAAGCTCCGCAAAAAGCTGCAAAAAAGAAAACCTCGTGCGACCATTGCAAAGCCTCCAAGTGCGACCGGCCTTTCCAATCGATCGTCTGCGGCCACTTTGCCTGTTACAAGTGCTTCAACGCCGTCTTCGCGAAAAGCAGCGCGGAAGCCAAGAAAGCGCCAAACAACAATAAAAACAACACAATAAGCTCTTCTTCTTTGTCCGGTCCGTGTCCGACGTGTTCGACATTGGTCACCAAGAAGAGTCTCAAGAAAATGTATTTGTAGTAAAGTAGTCGTAACAGAGAGAGCAGACGCGTGCGCATTAGAATTTAATTGAACGTTTTTTCTTAGAAGACATGCTTCGAATTTTCCTCGATATCTTCATTAAAAACTATGCGCCGCTCCTTCTTGGGCGGCGACAACAAAAAGGACGACGACGACGACGACGAGAACAAAACGTACGATGATTTGGACTCCGAAAAGTCCTCGCTGCTTGCATCCAAAACGACGAAAAGAAAGAGAAAGAATGCTCTAAAAAGCACGTTCCGGTTCCCGAAACTCCTCCTCGTCTTCCTCGCGGGATGTCTGTTCTTCTCGTCTCTTTCTCTGCACCAACACCAACGGATGATGCACGAGGAGGAAAAGGAGAACAACAACGACGAGAACTATTTGTCCTTGACGGAAAAAGTGAAGTCTGTGCACAGAGAAATGGCGAGGTACGTCCGCGTGAGAGACGAGAGAACAAAAGTGATTTGGAGGAGGAAGAGGAGGAGGACAGAGGAGAAAGACGAGAAAGACGAGTTGGAGGAGGAGGATTTTAGCAGCGACGGAATGATAAAAGCGTTGAAGAAGAACAATAATAACAACGACGACGATGAGGACTATTTGTTGACGCATCATCGCGCGTTACTTCCGAGACCGAGATTTTTGATCGGCGGCGCGTCGAGACGAGCGATGGCGGCTTTGAGTTTGAGTTTGAGTAGTAGTAGTAGTAGTAGTGATAGTATTAGCGGCGTCGGCGGCACAGAAGACGGAGGAGGAGGAGATGGAAGAGGAGCGAGGAAGAGTTCGTTGATGTTTGAAGGTCGCCGGAAAGTGCCGAAGGACTTGCCTCTTGTGCCTGAGATCCCGGAACGGTTGAAACGAGCGGATGCGGAGTACGTGACGGAGAGAAGGGTGATTCCGGTGAAGCCGAGGATTGCGCCGGAACGGCCGCGGGGAGGGGTGCAGACGAAGAAAAGTAGTGATAGCGGTGATGATGGCGAAGAGGACGAGCGTAATAGCGCTGAAAAAAATAATGAACCTTCTCCCAAAGTATTTTCGGCGTCGTCGTCGTCGGAAAGCTCGAACGCGCCGACGCTTAAAGCAGAGAGAGAAGAGCCGCACGAACACGACGAGGACGAGCACGAGGAGGAGGCACAAGAGGCAGAGGATAGTACTAGTAATAGCAGCCACGAAAACGTAGAAGAACACTCTCCGGAACAGAAACCGACGCCGATGCAAAAAGCGGTGCTCAAAGCGGCGACGTATCGTCTCGGAGGCACGAAACTGAAGAAACTCCTGGATACCGACGTGGACATCTTCTTGAGTAAATCGACGCTAAACGATATCGACCCGGACGACGATAAGCGAAACAAAATAACGTGCGGCGGGAAACCGGTCATGCAAGTAAAATCGTACGATCAATTGCGCGACGCCGTCCCGGAACTCTCGGAATATATTCCAGACGAGGACGACGTCCACACCCGAGGCGGTGTAAAACCAGACGCGAAAACGCTCGGTCGCCGATGCGCCGTCGTCGGTAACTCTGGTTCTCTCCTCGACCACACCTACGGAGCGGAAATCGATAGCCACGACGCCGTCATCCGCTTCAACGCGGCGCCGACGAAAGGCTACGAAAAGCACGTCGGCAAGAAAACCACCATCCGCGTTCAAAACATCGACAACCTCGGTTTCCGGGAACCGCGAGACGAAATGCTCGTCTTCACCGCCCGCGACGAGAAAACGTTCCGCCACTTTTCCGAGTACCAAAAGAAACAATTCTCGAAACATGGTAAAGAAAAGACGCACATCCAGCGCGTATTCAACCCTCAGTTTTGGTGTCACGTCTGGGATTGGGTGGACAGAAGAAAGCTCAAACCGTCCAGCGGTTTCGCCGGCGTCGTCTTGGCGTTACGCGCGTGCTCGTCAAAAGAGAAAGTTTCTTTGTACGGTTTCAGTCACAACGCGACGCAGTTCCATTATTTCAACCGTTTAAGTGAGAAAGTCACCGAGAAAGAGGTGTACACGTACCACCCGTTGGCCGAGGAAAGTGAAGCCTACAGGTTTCTTTCCTTTCACAGACGTTTGGTGAAAAAAGACTGAAAAATTTGCTGCTTCACATTGAACACATTTCAAAAACCCTAAATTAAAAGGAGTGCTCAAAAAAAAAACGAACACAAAATTCGATTTCCCTCTACACACTTTGATCCGTCCTCCTCCTCCTCCTCTTTCTTAAAAATACTCTCTTTTAGTATATATCAAGTGCACCAGTGCAGAAGAGAGTCGCAGTACTTCGTGCGTTTGTGTGTGCGTGTCAGAGAGAGAGATTTATTACACACACACATAAGTATAGAAAAGGAAATCATATTGAGATCACATTCTGTTCTGAATTAGGTCAAGCGCAGAGACGATTTGAGCTTTTAATAAAGCGCGTAGTAAACTCGAACGCGATGGCATCTCTGGCGCAACAGCGCTCCTACCGGAACCGCCCGATCGAAGTCACGCAGCAACTCTCCATCGTGCGAGATCCGAACGCGATCGCGGAGGACCAAATCGTCTCTCGAGAGGTCTCGCACGCGCACAAGCAACTGGACAAAGAGAACGAGGAAGTGTTAACGAAAGAAAACGAAAAGACGAAACAACAAGAAATTCCAATACCGGAAGTTTTGAAAGTCGGTTTAAGGTACGAGAAAGATTATAAACCGAGTTACGAACAGGACGAGAGGTATTTACGGTCTCGAGCGACGGCGGGGAGACCGGAGTTGGAAACGCCGACGACGGCGGACGGGGTGGAGTACGATTTGGATAACGACGACGAGGATTGGTTGAAGAAGTATAACAGCAGTAAGAAAGAATCCCACGTGCCGTTGGACGAGGACGATTTCGAGAGGATGTTGTGGAAATTGGAGTTGGCGTGCGGCGAGGCGAACGAGAGAGTTTTGGCGGTGACCGCGCAGCAAGCGCAGGAGAAAGGAAGCGCGTTATCGTATCAAGATCGGTGCGCGGCGTTGGCGAGCACGTCGAATTTACCGAAAGATAGCGCGGTGGAAGTTTTAGCGGAGATTGTGAATAAGCAATCCGTCATCGTCGCCGTGTACGAGTATTGGGTGGAGAAGAGAAAGAGTACGCAAAAGCCGTGTTTGAGGAGGTTGCAGCCGCCTCCGGCGCCGAACGATACCAATCCGTTCAACGTGTTTCGTCCGAGAGAGAAGATTCACAGACCGCAAACGAGAAGACGAAGAGAAAACGACGTCGCTGGTTACGAGAAACTTTTACGCGCGAGGGATAGTTTGGTCGTCGCCAGAGCGGCGTTGCAGCTGACGCAGAGAAGAGAAACTCGTAAGCACGAAATTTTCGAGGTGGAACGCGCCGCGCAAAAGTTATTGATTGATTTGAGGCACGAACCGAAATCGGAGATGGAGAGGATAGAAAAAGAGGCGAAGAAAGAAGACGAAGAGAGAGCGAAGAAAGAGTTGCCAGAGTTACCGATCAAAGGGAAGAACGTGGCGTTGTGCGACGGCAACTTGGAGATTTTCAAGGCGAACGATAACACCTGGGCGATTGTCACCGAACCGGACGAGAGCGAAATCATAGCCGCGAATAAACGAGAGAAGCAAGCGTTGTTGAATAAAAACAAGAGAAGTCGACAGCAAAAAGAAGCCGAGGATGCCAAGAAACACAAAGCCGGGAAAGAGGTGGTTTTATACGAACCTCCGCCGGAGATTCCAGACATCGAGATGTTGTTCGCGAAAATCCCGTTAGGTTCCGCTTTGAGACGGTTCCAGTTACCGTTGGGGCAGTTGAAGGAGAGATGCAAAGCGAGAGTGGGTAGGTGCGGAAGAGTTATATTCGATCGAAAAGATCCAATCAGCCGAGAGGCGTATTATTGCGAAGAGGACGACGAAGGCTCGTTCGATTTGAATAATCATCATAGTAATAATGTCACCGACGATTGGCAGGCGAACTTCGATCCTTACGCCTTTCTCTATTAGAAGAAGAAACAATACAATAGGAGTGTAAAAAAATGAAAAACAAATTACTAGGTGTACCAAACAAGAACAAAGCGAATTGAATTCTTTAATAATAAGCAAAGGTACAAGTACTACTTTCACAAGTTGTGTGTGCGTGTTGTTTCTCTTCCTCAATTATTACTCTTCGCTTTTGAAGCTGGCAATCATAGCGCGTCTCTCTTCATCGCTCATGCCAAATCCAGCGGCTTTTTTCTCGCCTCCTCCTCTTCGATCGTCGTTATTACGATCGTCTTCGTTGTAGTCTCTCCCACCGCCTCTTCGGTCTCTCGATCTCGACCTCGATCTTCCTCGTCGTCGTTCTCTGTCGTCGTCTCTGTTGTAATAATCGTCTCTCCGTCGGTCGCCGCCGTACCCGCGATCTCGTCCTCTTCTATGATACGGATCTCTTCTCTGCCCTCCTCTGTCTCCTCTCCGTCCTCCTCCTCCTCCTCGATTTCCATAAACTCTCCTCTCCTGCCTCTTCTTCCCGTACCTCCCGAACAGCGCGTGCGCCAGCGTCTGGTTCTTAATCGGCCGCACGTGCATAAAGTTACAATACCCGCCTCTCGTGCACGTGTTCTCTTCGTATTGTCGGCACGTGCTTTCCCGAAAATCCGTCACTGGTGAAAACTCGCACTTGATTGGTCGTCCCATGTAATATCTCCCGTCTAAAGATTGCTTCGCTTTCATCGCGTCGTCTTCGTCCGCGAACTTCACGTACACGTTTCCCACCATGTGATCGGCTAAGTTGTCGCACACGTTGAGCTCTTCAATCTCCCCGTGTATCGCGAGTTCTTCGAAAATATCGTGGCAAAAGTCTTCGTAGTGTTCTTGCACGTCTTGAGGTTCGGAAGCATGCGCGCCCTGCGCGTTTCCGCCGAGTAATCGCGCTTGTTCCGGCGACTGGTACATGTTAATCAGCAAGAGCGTTTGCGAGACGGTTGGTTTGTTGTGCAATCTCGAGCATCGTTCGCCGTGTCTACAGGCGCCGATTTTGAAGTAAAACGGGCAGTTCACGCGGTCCTTTTCCGTGCCGAAGATTGAGGCTAAGTGTTCCGCCATGATTTATTGCGTTTGTATCTCTCTTTTGCGTGTGGTATCGCGCGTACACGTGTCGAGAAGTGCGCATCGAATGGCGCAAACGAGTCCGCATTTTCCCCATTGATGCGTCAAACGCTCATCGCATCAAACGCGCACCATGAAGCGGAAAAAGAAGACAAAGAACTCTCCCGAGACGACAAAAGCGAACAACAACAACACCACTCTCGAGCACAAATTGCGCGAATTAGGCGTGGAACTGAACACGGACGCGACGAAACTGAACAACCTTTCCCGTTTGCTTTCCGCGTTGATTTCATCTTCGCCGCCGCCAGGTGTACGACGGAAAGGAGGAGAGGACGACGACGACACCTTCAAAGTCGATGATCGCGAAAACGAGAAAGACGAAAAGGAAAAGAAAAAGCAAACGTTGCATCAAAAAGGAAAAACAGAGTGCATTCTCGCCCTGGAGAAATTCTTCTGCAAGAGACTCGCGCGAGGCGACGTGGAACAGGCGAAACGAGATTTAATTAGTCGAAAAGGAGGAGGCAAAGGAGGCAAAGGCGAGAACGCGACGTTCGCGACGAACAAAGAGGAAGACCTCAAGATAAAATATCGCGCGTGGTTGTTGAAAAACTACAAACTGTTCGTATCGAGAATGATTTACGTCTGCGCGAAGGACCGAGCGGCAGACGAGCGGACGAGGGTGGTGGCGTTTTCGGGGTTGATGGAAGTCGCTCGGGCGGCGGCGGCGAACGAGAAGTCTTCGAGTAAGAGCAGTGGTAGTCATTTCGAGAACGAGATTTTCGAGAGAGCTTTGGAGGAGTGCGTGAGAAGTAAGCTGTGGTCGGACGCGACGCTCGGGACGTTGAAGAAACGGTACTTGGGGAGGGTGGACGTGCAGTATTACGCGTATAAAGCGGTGGCGAGGATTGCGGGGAGGCTGGCGAGTGATAACAAAAACAGTAGTGGTCGTTCGAAGAAGACGAAAGAAGAAGAAGAAGAAGGAGGAGAAGAAGAGGAAGACGTGGAAGCGACGAGCGCGGAAGTAGCGAGAAACTTGTACGACGTCATCTCGAACGTGTCCGTCGATTTCGAGGATTACGATCCCGAGAGTAATGATAATAATACCAACAACGCGACGACGACGACGACGACGACGACTGGAACAAATTTGACGAGCAAAGAAGTTGATTTTGCCGCCATGCTCGGATTGTCGAGCGAAGATTTAGCTAAAGCTGCCGCCGCGTCGAAGGACGACGACGAGGAAGCGGAAACGACGCCGTGGTGCAGAATGCCCTCGCAAGCGCTCGATTTGGACGAACAAAACGAAGCGAAACGAAGGAAGAAAAGCAACGAGAAAGACATAAAAAAGAAGAAGAAAGAGAACGAGAAAGCGACGACGACGACGACGACGACGAATGCTGTTTCGAAAATAAGCTGGATGGACGGCGTGAAGCGACGAAGAGCATTTAGCGACGCCTGGATTGCGTTTTTACGTCTTCCAAATTTCCCGGAAGACGTCTACCGGAAAATTCTCGCTCGACTTCACCTCGACGTCATACCGCACCACGTCAATCCAGTTTTGTTGTGCGATTTCTGCGTCTCCTCCGTAAACGTCGGCGGTTTAATCGGCATGTTAGCGTTACACGCGTTGTTTGTCCTCGTCACGAGACACAACCTCGAATACCCAAAATTCTACGACCGATTGTACAATTTAATCAACGAAGATTCGTTTTATGCCAACGGCAGGAGGACGTTCTTCGAGTTAGCGGACGTGTTTCTGAAATCGCCGGCGTTGCCTGGATATTGTGCGGCGGCGTTTTGCAAAAAGTTTGGACGATTAAGTTTAAGCGCGCCGCCGGCTGGGGCGATGTTGTGCGTGTCGTTTATTCACAACTTGATGCGACGACATCCAAAATCGTGTTTACCGTTAATTCACAGAGACAGAGATGTGGTTGGCGGCGGCGGCGGTGTCAATATTGACAACGCAGAGGAGGATAATACTGCTGCTGAAAGAGATGAAAACGTGATGAAACGAAAGTCCTCCAATAATACTATACATCGAAGATCTTTCGACGAGGACCCGTACGATTTCTCGACCAAAGACCCGGCGAAATCTCGCGCGTTGGAATCCTCCCTGTGGGAAATGACCGCCTTGGAAAACCACTACTTTCCTCAAGTCACGAAACTGGTCCAAATGCTCCGCATGGACCTCGGCGACCGGGTGAAAACGAAAGAAATTGATATTTCCGGCGGCGGCGCCGAAGCGCAACACTCGTTGTGTTCCGCGAATTACTATTCCCTCTTGAAAGAAGAGTTGGACGTTCGCTTGAAATCGGTGGCGTTGAAACACGGCACCATCGGTGATCTCGGTTTATTTCACTCGGACGAGTTCGTCTCCGCCGCGGGGTTTGGAGAACTCATTCAGTGGAAAGAAGAAGAAGAAGAAGATTTTGGACGATGATGATGTTTTCACCGCCAGAGGAAAGTGCTTTTAGTCATCTATTATCTGCGCATGTAGGAGAACCACGCTACCACTACTACTACCATTACTACTACTCTACTACTATTGCTTGCATGCTTTTTTCTGGTTTTTTTGTTTTTTCGGTACTACGAATAAAAACATATCGAATCATAATCAAACTATAACTCAATCTTCGGCGAAAACGCCTCGAATACCACCGTCACCGGCTCGCCCCCGCTCCAAAAGATGTAATGCCTCGCCCAAATCGCCTCGTCCAAATCTTCGCATCCGAACGCTTTCGCCAACCTCCTGTTCTTCCCTAAATACACTCTCCTCACCTCTCTATACAGCTCCACGTTTTCCTTCCGTAAGTTCGACCACATCGTTTCCTCTCTCTTTTTCATAAACTTCTCCAGCGCGTTCGCGTTCCACCACGAGCACGCGTACACGAGAGGAGGATTCGGATTCTTATTCTTCTTCGGCTCTCCGTCGTTTCCATCGTAATCGTCTTCGTATCTCAAATATACCTCTCGCTGTACTAAAGGTCCTTTAATCTTCACCACATCTTCCGGTTGAGACTTGTCTCGCGCGCACGGTTTCATCGACGTCACTTCCACTTTCACGTTGCTTTCACTTAATGCGCTGCTCGTTGCACCATCTTTGTCGTCATCATCATCATTAACAAAACCTTTCCCTCCTAAAACGCTCAAGTGTCTGGTCACCGACCCGTCCGAGAGTAATAAAACGCGCCACGCGGGTGAGAGTTTTTGCCACAATAAAGAGTTTTTTCTGTCCATCGCTTCGCGTTCCGTCGCGGTGTATTCGAGTGGATTGGCGACGGTTTGGTAACTTTCAACGTCATTTTCATCTCGAAAAGACTTTACTCTCGTCGTCGTCTTTCTCGAAGAAACGATCGAGAAAATCCTCCTTTTCGAAGAAACGAGAGAACTACTTTGAGCGTTTCGAGCGTTTCTGGGAGAAGAAAGACGCGCGTTTGGATGCTGCGATGTCATTAATGTCATCACGAAATCCTCATTTTTAAAGTGCGGACATTTCCCCTAAAACGTATTCGTTACAGAAAGAGCATCTCTTCTCTCTTTCTTTACGCGAGAGTTTCTTCATCGACTGCTCCGCGAAAAGAGGCAGATATACATAACACACACATTTATTAAAGCTGTTTTCGATTAAACAAAGTCCTTCGATACGACGCTTCTCTAAAGCGGCTTTGACGGCGACGGGGAAACGACAGCCCCGGGGAAAGAGATTACGATTACGAATGACGTTTACGAGCGAAAGAGAAGGAGAAAAGGAGAAGAACACGAACAACGGCGAAGAAGAGGAGGAAATTCCAAGCGTGGTAACCATTCACGTCCCGCAACAACAACAGTACGCATCCGTGAGAGAAGAAATCGAAGCGAAAGTTCCATTCGTGACGAGGAGAAGTCGGTCAATTCGAATCAACTTCAAATTCGACGGTTTGATCAAAGACAAACGCGAGTGTAATATTAATACCGATGGGGCTTTGATATCGAGTTTGTATGCAAATGTGGACGTTTTACCGATACTCGAGATGATTTATGATTCCATCGCGAGGGAGGAAGCGACGTGCGCGAAAGACGCGATTGTGGTGTTGAGAGATTCGCCGTATTGGGACGGCGAGAGGAGAGATGATGATGATGATGATGATGATGATGATATTTCTGGTGCAAAAAGAGGAGAAGAGAAAACGCAGAGAAATGCTTTTACAAAACGATTCGACAACGTTTGCGTCGGCGGCACGTTCGACCACGCGCACGCCGGTCACCGATGGCTCTTAGCCGCCGCGGTCGCGGTGACCGAGAAACGCTTAGACGTCGGCATCACCGGCGAAGCGTTGCTGGAGAACAAAAAATACAAAGAGTATCTCCAACCGTACGAACGGCGAGAACAGTTTTGTAAAGACTTCGTCAAAGCCGCCGCGCCGGTTGGTTTACAAGTAAACTTTGGCCCTCTGGATGAAAATTGGCCTATAGCCGCCACTCGAGAGGACGTAAACGCTTTAGTCGTCTCCGAGGAAACCGTCCAAGGCGCGGAAAAGATCAACGAAGAAAGGAAAAAGCGAGGGTTTAAACCGTTGGAATTGATCGTACTCGACGTGCTCGGGAAGGAAACATCATCGGAAAATGGAGATTTTGAGAGTAAACTGAGCAGCACGCGCTTGAGAGAACTCGAACATATCGAGAAGAGGACGAGAGAGAAAGATGAGTAGCGCAGGTGCGCACATTTTAGAGCAGCAATGTTTTGCCTGTAGCAGCACGTAATACGAATAATAAGAACTAGTTGTATTAGAGAAGACTTTATCATCCGGACTTTGTCTTCGAATACTCCGCTCGATGCCTCACTTTTAGGTGTTGTTGTCCCACACAGAATTCCTTTTCCCTGTTCCTCTTGTTCTCACCTTCCTCAAAGTCTCCTCAAAGTTATTTTCATCATCGATCGTTCGTGCGGCATTGTTATCATCATCGTACTGCTATGCTCGCATCGTCGTCTGAATCGTCCCTCTCGCGCAGTTGTGGCAGCCTCAGACGTAGGGGAAAACACCAACACAAACGCAAGTTCGCCGTCAAAAGCGAACACCAACGCGCAGCTTCATCATCATCAAACAATCCTCACGTACTCCCTCGCGGGGACACGGCCGGCGCAGTTATGAGCATAAAAAACATCCGCTTATCGCGCGGCGCGGAGGATTTATTGCACATGACTTCCTCGGATGAAACCATCAGATGTGAACCTGGGGACTGTTGTGGATTAATTGGTCCAAATGGCTGCGGGAAAAGCTCCTTGTTAAAAGCTCTCGGAGGATTGATGGAACACGATTCCGGGGAGTGTGCGATTGCGCCGAACGTACAGCTCGGGTACTTAGAACAAACCGGGACGAGTGGATCGACGCTGACGATATACGAGGAGGCGACGTCGAAGATGGAGACTTTGAATCGATTGAAGAAGACGTTGTTTGGCGACGGCGGCGAGGATGAAGAATACGCGTTACACGCGAGCGCGGCGGAGGAAGCGGAGGCGCGAGCCGAGTGGGAAAGAGTCGACGGAGATAACGCGGAGAAAAGAATCAGTAGCGTTTTGTCCGGTTTGGGTTTCGATAAGAAGACGTGGGCGACGCAATCGTGCGCGTCGTTATCGGGAGGGTGGCAGATGCGCGTGAGTTTGGCCAAGTTGTTGTTGAGCGAGGCGGGGGAGTGCGAGAAGACGGGCGTGAACGGAGGTTTTTTGTTGCTGGACGAACCTACGAATCATTTGGATTCAAACGCGAAGAAATGGTTGCAAAATTGGATAAAAAAGTACAAAGGTACTATTCTTTTGGTCTCGCACGACGAGGAGATGTTGCGAGACGTGTGCACGAGGATCGTCGAGGTGAAGAATAAAAAATTGGTCTCGTATCCCGGTTCGTACGCGCAGTATTTGCGAGCGAAATCCGCGAAAGCGAAAGAGGCAACGAAGATCCTCGAAAGAACTGGGAGGGAGACGAAAAAGTTAGAGACGTTTATAAACACGTACGGCGCGAAAGCGACGAAAGCAAAGCAGGCAAAGGATAAGGAGAAAAAGTTGGAAAAAGCGCTGGAGATTTTGAAAGACGCGAAAATCGACGCCGAGACGGCTGGGGCGATGAACGTGGACGAAGCCGAAGAAATGAATAGTAATAGTAGCACTAGTAGTAGCAGCAGTAGCGGCAGTAGTGGTAGCAAGAACAAGAACAACAACAACATTTCGTTGAGATTGGCGGATCCGCCAAACACGACGAGGATGTACATTCAGACGAAAGGTTTGTGCGTGGGATACGAAGGTAAAGACGAACCAATCGCGACCAACGCGACGTTTGAAATCGAAAGAGAGAGCCGGATCTTAATTTGTGGACGGAACGGCGCCGGGAAATCTACGCTTTTGAAAACGTTAGCCAAAGTCATACCGCCGAAATCGGGCGAGTTGCGAGTGTCTGAAGACTGCGAATTGGGATACTTTGATCAAGATTTGGCGCAGAAATTGCCTTTGGATAAAACGGGATTAGAGTACGTTCTCGATGTTGCCAGAGTTGGGTCTGGCATCGGGTCTAAGAGAGCGACGATCACTGATCAAATGGCTCGGTCTGCGCTAGGCTCTTTAGGCATAACCGGTACCGCGGCCATTGACCGATCCATTGGTGAGCTCTCTGGAGGTGAAAAAGCGCGCGTCGCGTTGGCTGGATTCATGTTGAAACCAGTCGATTGCCTATTATTGGACGAACCGACGAATCATTTGGATGTGAACAGCATCGACGCCATCACGAGCGCTTTGAGAGATTGGAAAGGTGGCGTGATTTGCGTCACGCATAACCCGCGATTCGCATCTCGATTAAAGCCGACGACCGTGGTAAGGTGCAAAGGCGGCGAAGACATGCGAGAGGACGAAACGAGAGCGATTGAGGTCGAATTATGGCCGGAAGGAAAAGCAATCACGGCTCAAGATTTGTACGCTCGCGATTGCGAGGTGGAAGAGTGCTCGCTCGACGACGATAAAAATGAAAACGACGAAGCCGCCCAAGCTGTCGCACAAGCGAAAGAACTCGAAGCTGCGGAAAGAAAAGCGAAAGAGAAACGAAGAAAAGAAGCCGCGAACGCTCCAAAAATTATCGACAAGATTGAAAGAGCTATGGAAGTTTTGGACAAAGACATCGAAGCGCTTTCCGAGAAAACGCTCGCGTGCGGCTCGGACGTCGGCGAAGCGATGAAATTGCAAAAGCAGATTGACGAGAAGACAGAGAAGCGAGACGCGTATTTTGCCGAATGGGAAAGGTTGGAGGAGTTGATGATGGAAGTCGAGGAAGAAACGGCGGGGGCTGCTGCGGCGTGAGAGAGTTTTTGTTTATTTTATAGCAGTACAGTGTATTCATTATTTCCCAAATAGTAGTGTTCTCGTCCATCGCTTTCGCGAGGAGGAGGAGGAGGAGGAGGAGGAGGAGTTCAATCCTCTTTTAAGTGTATCGTTTTCTAAGTTATTGTAGTAGCTTTTGTTTTAGGGCGCGTCGACGACGCTCTCAAAATCAAAATCTTCTTTTATTTGCACCGCGCAATCTTCCGCGCAACTGATGGCGTCGCGGAAATTTTCCGAAGAGCAGACGATGATCATCTGCAAATCACCTTTTTTGCACGAATTTTGGCGAATGGAGATTGCACACCGTCCGTTTGAGCGATTTAAAGGATTAGATTGGAAGCTCTCTGGATCAGTGCCCGCGCGTTTCATTCTTTGCTTGGCGATTTTTTCGCGCGCGTTCGATGCGATGCGTTTCAATCCGGCGACCAATTTGTCCCGAGAGATGGAAACGTTCGGGCCCCTCAGTTGAATTGGCCCGTCGCAAGCGGCTTTGGTCGTCAGCGAGGCGACTTCTAAAGAAGTGTTTCTAGATCGGGCGGCGTTGATGCATCGATTGGTATCCAACGGCCACTCCGTGACTTCGATAAAATCTTCAATCGCGGTGCGTTTTTTGGGCGCCGCTCTTGGTCCGGCGTGCGGTTGCTCTCGCTTGGCCGGGGTGACGACGGTCGTTCCTTTTTGCTCTTTGTTTTCAATCGAACTTAATTGTGGGTCAACTGTCGTCATTTCAGTCGTCGTTGCTGCTATTGTTGTCGCCTCGCCTTGCGCCGCGTACGGCGTAGTGACGTCGTTGTTGGATTTTTCCGCCGCAGCGGCGGTGACGACGGTAGTAGTCGCCGACGTTGTCGGCAACGCAAGTACTTCGGTCGTCGCCGGCGGCGTCACCGATTCCGGCTCATCAATATCGTCCAGTCGTAAAGAAACCGACGACGCCAATAAACTTAGCGGGTTTCGCACGGTACCGCCAGATTTTTGCATGACATCCATGTACTCTGGAACGTCTTCGCCGGAGACGGTGTCAATCGCGGTTAACGTGCCGTTCTCGTTCATCCGAGCGTCTCTGCGCTTTTTGATCGGAAGATAGAAGAGATAGTTGTTGCTCTGATCGGCACGCGTACCTCGCTGCTGTTGTAGTTGAAGCATTGCGGCCGCCTCCGCAACGTCGTCGTCGTCGTTGTTTACAATCTCGTCGAGCGTAATAACGCGCTTCCTGTAGTTGATCATCGTGCGCTTCTTCGTCGGCACTCTCGATGCAATCGGCGCTTGGAAGTTTTTTCGCGGTTGCGCTTTCACTTTGTGAACCTTCATTTTCGCCGGCAAGTCGATCCCGATCGTTTCTAGATTAGTCGTTAGCACCAATTGTAACTTCGGATACTTGCTCAAAGCAAATCTCTCGAGGTCTTGCTGATCGGTCTTACACCTCCCCGGGAGTCTCCTGTTCACCGTGCGGACAGCTTCTTGCTTGCTTTTTGCAGCACCTAAGCCTTGTGCAAGTTCCAAGAGCGCGGCAGCTTCCTCCTTCTCTACCGCGTAATCGCGGTAAATGCGAATACCGCACGCGTTGCACAACTTTAAATTTCCGACGCTTCTCCAGCACGGCGTGAGTCTCGTACCGCAAAGCATGCACGGTCCTTGATATTCCGCGTTGGTCACTTTGAACTTTTTCTCGGAACCAGGACCCGGTTTTTTGACCCCCTCACCCTTTCTCGTATACTTTCTCTTCTGTTTCAGTTGTTGGTCTCCGACAAAATCCTGTTGAAACGCAGCTGCTTCGGCGGGCGCTAACTTTGTTCTCTTGGCATCGCCAAAGATCTGTTGTTCGAGCCATTTCGCTCGACGCCGCTCGAGCACGACGGGATCAGTTTCCTCGTCAATTTCTGGCTCCTCGTAGTCGAGATCCGCTTCCCTCGTGAACTCTTCTTCCGATGTTTCCATGCTCGCTCCTCCATCCATCTCTTCCGCGGCGGCTAAAATCAAATCGAGTTCTTGTTCGTGTCTTCTCATGTCCTCGGCGTCTTCAAACGATGCCTCCGGTTTAAACGATGCCTTCGGTTTATCGTGCGTGTGCTCCGCGTAGGTGTACACAGTCATGCCCCTTTCAATGGTTTTCTTCGCAGGACAGTCGAGACGCGCGCACCTATAATACGATTTGGTGCTGGAGCCCGATTTGAGTTCTTTTTCTCCGTATTTGCGCCAAGAGTATCCATCCGAATCGGATTCTTTAATCGTACCTTTCTTCATCTTCTCCTCCTTCCTCTTCTTTTCGTTGTCTTTATACTTTTGAGCCCTCCGTCCTTTTGACTTGGGATTCAAAGAAGACGGCTCCGGTTGTTTCCACGTCGATTTGATGTATCCGCCAATTTTCGGCAACGGGAGTTCCGGAACTTTCACTTTCGGCAACGGGAGTTCCTGAACTTTCACTTTCGGCATCTGAGGGGCTGGGCCTAGCGCCATCATTACCGGGGAAATACTCTTTGCCGCGTGTTCTTCTTCATTCTCGTCGTCGGGCGCGTTGCCGGGAAGGCCTTTGAGAAGGCCTTCCGCCGCCTCCGTCGCCACCGCTTGGCTGTCCAATTCGCTCTTTACCGCGTTCACCAATGCGTTCGTTTCCATTTTGGCGTCCACTTCTTTTATCGCACCTGAAAGAGACTTGGCTTTGCGAGAATTAGCTCTGGTTTTCTTCGGCATCAGTTTGCGTTGTTGTTCGACCAAGAGCTTCTGGCGCTCTTGTTTTTCGCGCTTTTCTTTTTCTTGATGCTCCTTGAGCAGTTTCGCCAGTCTTTTCTTCTCCCTGAGCGCCTCCGCCTCCGATGAATCTAATTTTTCGTCCTCTACCTCTTCTTCTTCTTCTTCCTCCTCCTCGGTGTCGTCGTCTACCGGGTCGTAGTCTCTCACTTGCTTCTTCGACGCCAACTTCGCCAACCTTTTTTCGAACGTCTTTTGTTCAGTCTCGTTCTCGAAAGATTCCTTCGGTGTTTCGACCGGTCCGTCTGGCGGATACTCATCGCCGAGCTTCTCTTTCGCCTCTTTCAAACTCTCCTCTGAGGGTGGTTCAATTATCGTATTCAATTCCATCAACTGGTATCGATACAGCGGTCGCAACAACGCTTTCGCTTCAAATTTCGTCCTTCTGCACGCGTGCCAGTGATTTTTCACCGCGTTTTCCGGTCTCCCGGGCACAACCTTTGCTAGCGCGGCCCATCTCGTCCCTAACACGCGATGACCTTGGACCACCATGTACTCTTCCTCCACGGTCCATTCACCTCTTTTGATGCTCGGCGCGAGGTGATTAATATACCGATCGCGACACTGTTTCCCTTTGCGATCCACCATAAGTTGCGCGAGAAACGACCACTTCTTCGACCCGAATCGCTCGACCAAAGCGCATAAGCGCTCATCTTCCTCCGTCGTCCACGTTTGGTGCCTAGAATTACCTACTCCGGCTGCGAGCGAATCTTCTCTCGCTTGAACTCTCAACTCTTGGACGGTCAAGCCGGTAACGTCCTTCGCCGGCCTGCCTTTCCTCTTTCCGTTTTTCGTCAAGCCGTTCTCGTCCACATCCGTGTATTTTCGTTGCCTTTTCAAGCCTCGTTTCGTAAATACGGCCAAGTTCACATCCTCTTCTTCATTTAAGCCTCCTTCTGACGTCGTTGCCGCCGACGTGGTGACGCCGTTCTCGCCGCCCGTATTATTATCGGTCGTCGTCGTTGTCGTGGCAGCACTCGCGATTAACACGGGAAAGGGGAGTTTCGGAACGACGGACTCCTCCTCCACAGCAGCCCCCCCCTTTGACGACGGCGACGGCGACGAAATCGGTAGTTTCGTCGGAACTTCTTTTTCGCCGACGACGATTACGTCCACGGGCTCTGCAATCTCCTCCTCCGTCGTCGTCATCGTCGTCATCGTCTTCCCTTCTTCGCCCGCTAAAGTCGTCGTTTCTCTCGAACCCTGCAAAAAAAGCTGATCTTCTTCTGGAGGCGGAGGACTCTTCTTCACCTCCTTCGCGTCATCAACCGCATCCGCCAGCCGCGTTTCCTCCTCCTCCTCTTCTCCCGCGTCTTTTTCGGTATTCGTATTATTACTCTTCGTAGTAGTATTCGTCGTATTCTCTCCAGACGGCGTCGTCCCCGCGTTTACGCGTCGCGCGAAATACGGTTCCATTTTGTTCTGTGACTTTATTTATAAACGACGTATACGAGAGACGAATATAATACGAGAGACGAATGCTGCGACTTTTGCCGCTGCTCTGTTGTCGCGGTGTTGTCTTTCTTCTCGTATAAGGCGATTATTTCTTTTTCTCTTTCTTTCCTCTTTTTTCGCTTCGAGCGTCTTTTTCTCAAAAAAAAACCTCCTTGACCGACGAACCCCCCGCCAAGAAAACACAGAAAGAAGCGGCGAAAGAGATTTGAAGATGCGATTGATCTCTCTCTTAAAACCCCGCGCTTTTCTCTCGAACGTCTCCCTTTTTTTCTTGCTTTGTTGTTGTTGTTGTTGTTCTCTCGTTGAGCAAAAAGAAAGTCGCGCGCTTCCCGATCGGCTGAAGTCTCCGAACGAACGAATGATTTCAAAGCGTCTCTCTGATCTTCGTCTTCTTCTCTGATCCGATGTGCGTTCGTCTAAAACGCCTCTCAGTTTTGACGACGACACGAATGAAATTCTTTCGCACTCTCTCTCGCTCTGTTGTCTCTCTCAAAAAGTTTTCTTAATAAAACGCTTCTTCCAAACGCGAGGACGACGTCAACACAAAGAGAATCTCTCGCGCTCTCGTGGAACACTTTTTCGTTCGCTTTTGTTCTCGAAACGCGCTTAAAGAAGTGTTTTAGTACGCGCGAGAATTTTCGCGCGTTCAATGATGATGATCTTCTCTTTTTTTTGGGGCAAAAACAGCCGGTGTGGGTTGAAAAAGACGCTCGAAACTCGAGGGCTTTTGCGTTCAAGTCGCAAAAAAGGTCTATAAGAATGAGTGTTGTGATCTCTTTCTCTCTCTCTCTCTCTCTGGAAAGAGCGCGAGAGCGAGGAGGAACGCTCGTAAAAACACTCGCGTCTAAAAGGAGAAAAGCTTTGTTGTGGTCGAGTGTACTACGTCGCGCGTCGTCGGAAGCTTTAGCGGTGGAAAGAGGGTGTAAAAACAACGCGTCGAAGGGGCAAAATGAGATGCGAGAATTCCTTCAAAACCCCAACAAACAACACCGAGAGCAAAAAAAAGAAAGAAAGCAAACGCAAGAGCAAAAGAGAGTACTTTTGAGAGGAAAAAAATGTGAGTATAAAGAGTATTGCAGACGCTAAGGAGGAGGAGGAGGAGCGTCGGTCATCTCCCGATCATCGTCTCCTCCTTTTTGTTCTTCTTCTTCCTCTTTCGCCTTTTCCTCCGCCGCTTTTTCGCGTTCGTCTTCTACTTCCGGTTGTTTTTCTTCTTGGTCTTCTTTGTCTTCCGCTTTCGCCGCTCCCGGCGTAGTTTCGGTTTCCATTTCAGTTCCTCCTTTACTACCACCATCACCGTCTCCGCCATCCTCTCCTCCTCCTCCGTCCATCATCTCGTTGATCTTCTTCTCGACTTCTCTCTCCACTTCCTCCAACAGCCGTTGTACCTCCTCTTTGCTCACCTCGTCGTCTTCGGCAACCGCGGGTAAATACGTCGCTCTTTTCCTCGTTTCGTTTTCTTTCTTATCTAAAGTAGGATCATCTCTGTAGTTTTCTTTCGGCGCAATCATCGTAAACCGAGGTCGTTGAATGTTCAACTCCGGTCTCGCCGCTTCGCGATTCACGATGACGTACAAGGAAGCGAGCTCCCAAAAGAGAGACTCCACGTCCACCTTGTCCGAGTTGACGTTCTCGACGCATTGCTTTTGAATGTGGAGCATGCGATCGAGCTTTTGCTTCAACGGTTTTTCCGGAAATACCTGTTAATTTTGTTGTCATCGAAAGCGTTTTGTGTTTACGTTTCGCGAGGAGAAGAATTTAGAGAGAGAGAGAGAGAATAAGAAAATGTCAGCGAGCGCGCTCCTCGCGTTCCTCTCGCACGTGCGTTCCACCCAAAAGCATCCGGATCTCCAATCAAACAAGAAACCTGCCGCGTATCGCTCTTAAACGAGGTCGTACCTTTGAATTATCCGTGAGCCACAGTTCCAACCCTAACGCGAGGTCGTACACGCTTCCAATTTCAAAAGCTTCGTCGTCCTCCGCGTCTCTTTTCTCTTTCAACTGTTTCAAAGTTTCTCGCATCGCGTTTCTTTGCGCTTCCAATTGCGCTTTCGTCGGTCCTCCTGATGTTCCTCCTGTTGGTTGTTGTTTCGATGCTTTCGTTTTCCGCTCCGTGCCGTCTTTGTTCAGTTTCGGTGGTGCCATTTTTGTTCTTATTCGTGACAGTATCTCTGTCTGCAATCGTCCTTTACACGTCGTCGTTTGTATTCGATTGAGAAACGCGCAAAGTTTTTGTGCCGCTCTTTGGGAAAATTCAAAATCTCTTCATTGTTTATTCACGCGCGATTTGTTCACCAAACTCTGCTCGTTTGGGTACCGCAGAATACAAATAATGCGCTCCAAAAGAAGGAGCGAGAAGCCGTCGGTGTTGGACGACGACGCGAGCACGAATACGACGACGAATAAGGCCAACACTACCATCAAGAAGGCGAAAGTGATGATGATTTCGCACAGGGATGGAGGAGGAAAAGGAGGAGGTACGAACGCGAAAACAACGGAGAGCAACGTCAACGCGTTGACCACGGACGCGTTAAACGCGTCTTGCTTCACCCTCCGGAAAGCCAGGAATAAAAAAACGAGAGAAAAAGCGCTCACCTTGTCCGCGCAGAAGAGTTTCCGGAAAGTTGGTTTAGACGAGGACACGAGTTCCGTGGAAGAGAGGAAACAAGCCATGGGCGAGTGCTGGAGGAAAATCAACCGGAAGTTTGAAAGCGTGTTAAGAGAAGCAAACTTAGAAGCGTTCTCGAAAATCCAAGAGTACGTGGAAGAGACGTTTCGGAAACGCTTGGAGGATTCGGAAACGTTCGGGATGATGAATGAGGATGATGACGATTCAGACGAGGAGGAGGACGAGGACGAGGACGACGGCAACGAGAACAACATTATTCGACGAAACAAAGAAGATGATAAGAAGAATAAAGGTAGAAGAAGAAGTAGGTTACCGCCTCACTTTGCGGAATCTCTGCCGACGGGTTTAGTCCTAGCCGGGGGCGTAAACGCGGACGATCACGAGGAGACGTTTGCGTCGCTGGCAAAATTTTTAGCCAAGAGCGATTTTCACTGCGCGTTGTTGCAATCGAAAGACGTCAAGACGAGGAAGAGCGGGTTTGGCGGTGGTATTGGTGGCGGTGGGATGAACAACTCGAGCGGTGGGTCGACGACGTTCGCGTCGTCGGCGGCGTCGAGAGGGATTTTAGGGGATTGCGTGTCGCTCGTGGCGAGACAGTTAGAGAGTAGAAACGCGGCGCCGGGCGGCGTTTCCTTGGAGGATTTTTTGAATCCGCGGGAACATCATCTCGGCGGCGGAGGTTCGACGCAAACGGCGGCGAGTAGTGGTGGTAGTGGAGTAAAAACAGTTAGGCACATAGCGAGGTGGTACGAGTCCACCTTAGTCGGCGGCCCGGAGCAGCAGCAGCAGCAGCAGGAGCATAACAACAACAACGAAACAACAAACGAGAACAATAACAACGCCAACGGCATGAACACGAGAGATAAAAACACTGAAAAACCGTCGTACAGTTTACGTCGCGAACGCGTGGAAACGCTGCCAAAAATTCTCGGTCGCCCGCGTCCGGTGGTCGTTTTAGTCTCGGACGTCGAAGGCTTTCAAGGGTCGTCCGCTTTGAGCGATTTACTCGCCTCTTTCTCCTCCTTCCACCGCGACGTGCCGTTTATCTTATTGTTGGGTATTGCCACCAACACGAGCGCTTTGCAGCGGTCGATACCGTCCGAAACCGCTTCCAAACTGCGACCGAAAGTCTTCAAACTCTTTGCGCCAACTGACGCCTCGCGAGAAATTCGAGAAAAAATCTTCCTCGATCCAACCTTGTACCCGGCTTTAGGTAACGACGCGTTGACGTACTTGCACACGAGATTCATGGAGCACGATTTCTCGTTGACCACCATGCGGAGGTCGGTAAAAGTTTTATACTTGAATCACTTCGCCACGGAGCGGTTGTCCTACGTGAACAAGATTTTGAACGAGAGAGACTACAGCGCGGATACGACGAAGCATATATCGAATGGAGAAGGACCAAGAGAGACCCGCGAATTACTGCGTGAAAGCGAAAAATTGTATTCCAACGGTAGCGAAGAGGCGTTGAAGTGGTACTTGGAACGGTTTTGCGGGTTGATATTGAGCAGAAAAGATCAAAAGAGCGTCGAGATGTTGAAAGAACTGTTCTTAAACTCCGGAATTCGAGGGCACGGCGAGGAAGAAGGAAAAGAAGAAGAACAAGAGAAGGAAGATAAAGGCGGCGCTAAAGGCAAAACGAACGATGATATCTTCAACGCGTTCACGGAAAATATGTTACAGGTTGGAGAAAATCGAAAGAAATTCGCGATTGGTCTGGACGTTTTATCGTTGATTTCGAGACGCGTCGGGTACCAGCGGTGGTCGAGAACGGCGGATGTTTTACTAGACTGCGCGTTTCCGAGTTTTTTCTTCGTTTCAAAGAAAAAGCAGCAGCAGAAGAACAGCGCGATGACGGCGGCGAATGCGCGCGAACACCAACAACAGGAACAACAAGAACAACAAGAAAAATCGACGACGACGAAAAAAGCGTTTGTGACTGAAGGCGAGAAGATTCTTCGGCTTTTATCTTCCAGAGTGGAACGCGCGGTGAGAGCAGCGGTGAGCGATGTAAAGAATAATAACGAGATAACGACGGCAGCGCCGATGGTGGCGACGGCGGCATCATCATCATCTGCTATAACAACGCTATCGTTGAAGGATTTGTGCCGAGACTGCGCGAAAGTGTGCGAGGGACACGAGGAAATACGCGCCAACGAAGGCGCTCAATTTTCGAAGCTCTTAGCGCGTTTGGAGAAAGAAGAGAATGTGACAACGACGACGAATGTGACAACGGCGACGACATCATCATCATTAACACCGGTGCAAACTTTCGAGCAAATTGTTCGCTCGGTAGTCAAAAACTACGCGAGTAAACCTCCAGAATCATTACCGGGCAAGAAAATATTCTGCGTCACCTCCGCCGACGCCGCTCGAGAAACCTTTTCGGCGGCGCCGAGAATGGCTCTCGAAACTGCCTTATCCAACCCATCCGAAGCGTTGGAGTGTCAGTGCTGTCCGAAATCGGGAGAGATTTCCGCCTCCTTACCGGACCCGTGTTTATGTTACAAATTGTTGGAAAATTTTGGCGGCGAAAGCGCCAACGCGTTTGAGCTCTTTCGTCGGTTCATCATGGAGCACCGAGACACGAGCGACGAAGAGTTGGGACTGTTGTTGAAAGAAGACCAAGACAAGATGAAGAAAAAGAAGAGGACGAAACGAGGAGAGAAGGAAGAAGAAGAGGATGTTGAAGCACCTCCTCCCCCTCCGACGAATTCTAAGAAAAAGCAGAAACACACGTTCGGTTTGGACAAGCGTAAAGTCTGGGCGTTGCAAGCGCGTTTCACGCGAGCCTGCTCAGAATTGGAATTTTTAGGCATGGCCAGCGCGAGGAGGCACAAGAAAGTAGAGTTTCTAGTCCGAACGGCGTTCCCGTTAGACTTTGCGAGTAAATAATGTGTAATAATAATAATAATAGAGATCTTATCAATCAGAGAGTATCGTGGTTGGTGAAGATATTCACCAGAGTTTTTTTTTGTTTTTCCCGTATTCCGCGCGCGCGTTTCGAATATTAAATTTAATATTCTTGGGACACGGAGCCAGACTTCTTGCCTTTCTTCGGCAACAAGACCGAGTGGATGTTCGGTAAGACCCCACCGGAGGCGATCGTGACCGTCCCTAACAACTTGGACAATTCCTCGTCGTTTCGGATGGCCAGTTGGATGTGTCTCGGTACGATTCTGGACTTTTTGTTGTCTCTGGAAGCGTTCCCGGCGAGTTCGAGAACTTCCGCCGCTAAGTATTCCAACACCGCGGCTAAGTAGACCGGGGCGCCGGCGCCGACGCGGGTGGCGAATTTGCCAACCTTGAGGTATCTTTATCAGAGAGAGAAGAGTTTAAAGGTCAGCGCTTGTAATTTCAAATTCTTATTCGAGGAACGGACGATTCCAACATTTCCAATTCATCCACATCGCGCTCTCGTCATCATCATCATCGAATAATGTAATAAAATGTAAACGATACACATGAATTACCTCGCGATACGGCCAACCGGGAATTGCAAACCAGCCTTCGCGGATCGCGAGACGGCTTTCTTGGAGGATTTTCCTTTACCACGTCCAGACATTTTCGTGTGTGTGTTGTTGTTTGTTTAAAATGAGGAAAATGCGCCTCTCCGGAGGGAAATGAAAAAGAGTCAAAACCACTCGATGCATCTTTCGAACCCTTATTTCGAGTTCAACGCAGTATTCTTAGTCTCGAGTGATCAATACCGCATTAAACGGTATCAAAAGCTCTCGTTCGACGAATAACAACACTTCTGATCACACGAGACACTTTTCGCGTGATTTAGATGGGTTCTCTGGACACCGCGCGCCGTTAGATTCTGCTTTTTTTCAACAATACGAATTTAATTGTCCGAATTTTAACAAATCCAACTCAAATCCTAAACAATTCAAAATTTCGACCCTCGTTTCTCGACCATTCCTTCCAAAACGACGCCATTATTAAACACACTCACACACACACCAATAAACAAAAATGGCCGGCAAGAAACCAGCGAAGAAGACCGTCAAAGGCGGCGCCAAGAAGTCCTCGAAAAAGAAGGTCGAAACGTACAAGATTTACATCTACAAAGTCTTGAAGCAAGTCCATCCGGACACCGGGATTTCCAGCAAGGCGATGAGCATCATGAACTCGTTCATCAACGACATCTTCGAAAAGATCGCGACGGAAGCCGCGAAATTGGCGAGGTACAACAAGAAACCCACGGTGACGAGCAGAGAAATCCAAACGTCCGTGAGATTGATCTTGCCGGGCGAATTGGCCAAGCACGCGGTGTCGGAAGGGACCAAGGCGGTGACGAAGTTTACTTCCGCTTAATTAATTGAATTAAAATTCAACGGAAAAAACAAAAACAAAACAAAAAGAGATGTCTGATATTGCGCGTACTTCCGAACGACTCGAACTCGTTCCGAAGAACTGCTCATCGTATACGACTGAAAACAAAACCAACAAGAACACATTAAAATCATTATTCTGATGATGATGGTCTGATTGCGTGTACTTCCGAACGAACGTTCGTTCCGAAGCGCTGCTCTACGACTGAAAACAAAACAAAACGGAAATTCATATTTCCATCTCAAGATCAAGTATAAGTGTACCATCGTTATTACTACTACGCATCCCCCTTAAAGTCATCATCTGTTGTTGTTGTTGTTGTTGTTGTTGTTATTTTTATTATTGCCGCCGTCGCTTTTGGCCGGTTCTACTAAAAGCTTTTGCTGAGTCGCCGACGTATGTGACTCAGCAGGTCAAGCTTAATATGTTGACCTTTGGGAGATAACGTCATAAATCTCGCAAACTCCTGCGCATGGTATATACTAAACACATAAAGTCCCGTTCCAAAGTCAAGTCAAAATGATGAAGAACAACAACAACGCATTCTTAATCTGCTTTTTGCTGCTCTCCTTTATGAACGCGTTCTTCGTTTCCGCCGCGGATCAAGTGATCACTTGGAAAAAAGAAGCGCAAGAGATCGATCTGTACAGCGACGAAGCGTTAAAAATTCAATGGACTGGAACGCACGACGTGTGGCTCCACGACGCCGCTGGATGCGCGGGCGGTGAATCACAAATGGCACCGGAAGCAGACTCAAACTGGTCCGCATTGGCCGGAAGCGTTCCCGTGGGAACGCATTATTTAAGTTGCAGATTTGGAAATCATTGCGAAGAAAACATGACGTTGAAGGTAACCTCCCTCGCCGGATCGAGACCGGCCACGACGACGACGACCACTTCCTCCGCGAAAAAGAGCGCTCCATTCGCGACAGGGTTCGCAGTATTAGCGGCCGTTTCCGCGCTCTTCTGTTAACACGTTATATACTCGAACATGTTCGAGCGCGTACTCCGCACACCGCTCGCGACGAAAGGAGCGACTTGTGTAAACGAACGCTACGAAAAGAAAGGACAACAACAAAGATACTCACGACGATGCAGAAATACCACCTTTTGCGCGTGTACTATATGTATAACTCTCTGCATCGTATACTAATACTTCTCATCGTCTCAAAGCACCCGTCGTCATCGTCATGTCTAAAGCGTTTCGTCGCTTCGTCTTCCTTATTAATAGTTTGCTTTCAAGGGAAAATTGGAACAAAAAACCTCACTATTTACCCCGCGAAAACCACCACTTGCACGCACAGAAAGAGGACAAAGAGGACACGATATTAACATGAAATCGATACTCGCGTTTGCGTTGGGTGCACTCGCGGGTATCTTTGGGTTCCAGAAGCACCAAGAAGGCATCAATGGAAAGAAATTCGATTCAAAGCGCACCGGCAACGCGGCGATTGAAATCACGAAAGAGGACGTAAACGACGCGGAAACCAACGCTGCCGAAGCCGAGAAGGCGCCAAAAGAGGAAAAGCAAGAGGAAAAGAAGCGAACGAAAGTTCTCGGCGTCATTCCCGCCCGATACGCGAGCACACGATTCCCGGGGAAGCCGCTCGTTATGATTGCTGGGAAACCGATGATCGTTCGAACGTATCTCCAAGCGAAGAAAGCGACGCAGTTGGACGCACTGGTGGTCGCCACAGACGACGAACGAATTCGAGACGCGATCGTGAAAGCTGGCGGGGACGTGGTCATGACGGACGAAGCGATCCCGAACGGGACGGAACGGTGCGCGCAAGCCTGCGAGAGAACCGCGGGGGAGTACGATATCGTCGTCAACATCCAAGGCGACGAACCGTTGATCGAACCGGAGATTATCGATGAAGTCGTATTGGCGTTGAAGAACGCGCCGAGAGAGTGCGTGTATTCCACGCCGGTGACGCCGTTGAAACACGAGGAAGTGAAAATGCAAGGGAGAGTGAAGTGCATTACCGATGTCAACGGGTACGCGATTTACTTCTCCAGAGGTATGCTCCCGAACAACAAGAAAGGCGAGGTGGATACATCGTTCGATTATTGGTTACATTTAGGTTTGCAGTGTTACGATAGAGAGTTTTTGAAACTGTTCCCGAAAATGCCGGCGACGCCGATGCAAATGCAAGAAGATTTGGAGCAATTGAAGGTGATTGAGAACGGGTATAAGATTAAAGTTATTCGCGTGAATCACTGCGCGCACGGCGTGGACGAGCCGGAAGACGTCGCGTCCATCGAGAAGATTATCGCCGAAGATCCGAGCTTAGATTAAAAACGTAATAATAATACTATGGTTTTAAGACTACCTGGTACTAATATATATGATATAATCATACGTTTAAATACGTATTTTCGGCTACTACTATTAAACTATTACTATTACAGTTCGTACTATTCTAGAACTATTCTTATTTCAAACTGATGGATTGCAGTCGAATCCCCATCGGGCGTTGCTCCTGGATCGCTTGGTCTAATCCACCTAAACCGAAATAAAATTTGCTGTAAGTGATCAACAACCGCGTCCCGCCTTCTCGAAACGCCTCAATCGCGGTTGGATAGTGACTTCTTACCAGCGGCGATTGCGACTCGTCTTCCAATCTCGCGATCCTTCGCCACGTCGCGCCGCCGTCGCCGGAAACTGCAACGTCGAGAAACGTCCGCGCGTGCCGTTTCTGACCTTTCAGTTTTCCGTGGGCGTTTAGAACCATCGCTAAGGCGCCCGAGTGCAATCGAGTTAAAACGATTTTCGAATCTGGGTTTGGTATCGCCGTCGATTCCGGGGGCGTCCACGTGATGCCTTCGTCGTACGAAGCCGAGGCATACAAAACGCCAATTTTCGTTCTGAATAGCATCAAAACCGACCCATCGTCTCTTTCGCTCAACGTGTTTTCAATCAACCACGTCCTGGGGTGGTCCAACTTCCCGTACGCTTTCCACGTCTTACCGTTATCTCTCGACCTCAAGACTCCGGCGTTGCCCTTCGTTAACAACAAGTTCGAACACGGCGGCGCGTCGTGCGGTTCTCGCCAATACGGGAGCAACCACACTCCAGAACGCAACACAATCATGGGATTGGCGATGACTTTCGGAATTGGCCCGACGCCTTTGCCGACATCGCCTTGCCTGAAAATCTTTTTCGGCGGCGCCCATCGAACCGATTTCAACCACTCGTAATTTTCAAACGTCGGCACTTTCAACGACGTCATCATGATGTCACCTCCCGGTAATTGCCTGTCGTTTTGTACGCCGGATGGGTTAAAATCCCCTTCCTGAGGTGCTATTCGAATGCATTCTCGACTTTCGCTGTAAAATAAGAAAATCTCGTTGTTGTCTTCGTCCACGTGCAGCACCGGCGACCACTGCGCGTTGCCGTTTTCAATGGCGGGGATTTTAAATTCCGGACCCCACTTCTCGCCGGTTGAGGATTTCGAAAACGCGTGGTAGATTCTTTGCGTGAGAGAACCTTCGTTGTCTTCCGCGCCTTGCCACGCGACGACAAATCGAGCGTTGGGTGAGTCCACAGATCCGAGTCGCGCGATGGTGGCCATGTGTTTGTATTTTAAAGTGTTGTTCGCGATGGGGGAGATCCACGCTTTGTGCGTGGGACGTTTTAGTCGCGGCCCTCGAACGCCTAAATCGGACGCTAACTCGTTATTACTGTTATCATTATCTCCGTTGTTGTTGTTATTATTATTATTATTATTATTATTATTATTATTATTATTATTCGCGGCAAACGCTCTCGCGAACGACCGTCTCGCGAATTTTCCTTCCACGCTAATCGTCGCCCCCGCGTAGTCGACCAGTCTCGCTTGCACCGGTTGCCAACTCGCGTGACCGAAAACATCTCTGCGTTCTCCATAAAACGCTCTCTCTTTCGTTTGTTTCGGAACGTACGAAGAAGAACTCGCGTTCGCCAAAGCCGCTAAAACGCTCGCGTCTGACGTCGAGCTCGTCTGCGACTCCGGCGCCAACGGCGCGTCCACATCCTCAACATTTACCCCGTAACTATCCACGTCTTTCGCGAACGGGTCGTATTCAAACTGACTTTGAAGTTGCTCTTTTCTCGAATGTTTCGTCATAAAACTCCTCCCAACTCCTCTTTGGACGACTACTAAGCGATAGAAAATCGTAATCGATAAAATAAACACCAACACGTTCGACTTCTTCGAGCGCTTTTTGTTGTTCCTTCTTTTTCCACCACCGTTATTGTTACTCTTTCGCTTCATCATTTTCTCGTCTCAAACTCTTTTTTTGTCTTCTTCTTCTCCTTCGCGATGAGAAAGGTGACCCCCTTTCTCGATTGGATTTTAGAGCACGGGAAGATGATGAAGATGTCGAAGAAAGAGTAATTCAAACTTTACGCGCTAAAACATCTCAAAACTCGCTTCTTCTCGCGTCTCTCTTCTTCGACCACAAAAATGTCTCCGCTCGTTGTTGCTTCTTTTCGCGCTCTGTCTCGAGGTTTTGGAGTCTTTTTTGGTCGCTCTGTCTCGCGCGTATACTGTGATATACACGACACAGATTTGAAAGAAAGAAGGGAGTCTTTGAAAGAAACTTTTTGTGGTTTTTTTTTGTGAAAGATTTTTTTTTTACTCGTCCCTTGGTGAAATCTCAAAGCGCTCTGTACTTTTTGAAGAACGCTTTCATTATTAATTCGCTCTGGCGAAATTTTTTTGGCGCGAAAACATCGAAGCGCTTTTATTTCGTCTTACGTCATTATTGTTTTAACGCGACTTTTCTCTACCATACTCCGCGAGAGTACGTAAAAAAAGAGAGAGATATGAACGAAATCCTCTCCTCCCAAGTGCACGAGCACATCTTCGGAGGAGACGACGATGAAAATAATAACTTAAACGGCCCGCGTCGTTTACTGGCGGAGAATTTAGACTACCAACAGATGGAGCTCACCACGGAAGACAGAGAGGATCACACGTTTAACGGTGAGAGAGAAGTTGTTTGTTTGTTTTTTACATCATTTTGTCGGGAGACACACACATTGGATGATGACGACGAGAGAACAACGAACCCTTAAAAGACGAATACGAATGCGCTTTAAAACCATTCACTTCTTACTCTCTCTCTCTCTCTCGAATACTAACACTACTATTTTGATATCACTAAAATAAACAGGCATATTCTTCGACGTGGAAGCGTCGACGTCTTTACCGTTACAATACGTCGAAATTCACTCGGTTTTTGTGCGAGGCAATTTAGGGAAAATGACCGTCTGGACGTCGGACACGGGCGAAAAGGAGAAGAAGTTTTGGAAGCGCGAAAGCGAGAGAACGGTGCGAGACGAGGAAACGGGCGAGGAGAAAACGGTGTTTACCGAGTTTGACGTCGCAAGCCAGAGACGTATAATTGACGAAAATGGAACGCATCCGTCTTCGGAATATTTGGACGAGGAGGAAGAAAGAGAATACGGCGTGGTGGATCGATACACCACGAACGGAGGGTACCATCGTCAGCAGTTGTGGAAAAAAGTGTTCGAGGACGAGTTAGCGCCGAGCAGGAGAAAATTGGTCGAGTTGACGCTCGATGAACCGATACGAGTGGAAAGAGGGAGAAGGGTTGGAATTTACATCCATTCCGCGGAAAGAGGAGACCAAGGGATCGTGTACGATAACGTGGCCGAGTTGAGACCGAGGGCGAAGAGAGACGGGAGAGTGATTATACATCCCGGCGTGGCGCATTTGAGTTTCAAGCCGTTTGGTCGATCCGCGCCGTGGGGTGGGATTTCCTTGAGAAGAGGTCGACAGTTTGTCGGCAAACTCGGGTACGCCGTGAGGTGGATGTTGTGGTCGGAAGTCAATCACCGTTTGTTCCCCATTGGGTATAAACAAGCCGTGAAAGAGTTGATTAAAGGTAATCAGTTGGACGAGGAGTGCGCGCTTTCGATTTTGCCGCCGGAAATCATGTTCGCGGTGTTGAACAAGTCCTGCGGTTGGGATTGGTTTGGTCCGCAGATGAGAAAAATTAAGAAACAAGGCGCGGATGGAAAGTCGTTGATTCCAGAGATTGAGTGGTCGGAAACGTGCGGGAGAGAAGGCGTGGATCAGTCTCTCTTGAGGAGTTCGAGAAGGTTTCAACAGGGCACGGCGGGATGGGTACAAGTCCCGCGAGAGAAGAGAGAAGATTTCGCCCGAGCGCTCAAGATTTTTAAGCATCTCATGCACGAAGAGTACGTCGTCAAGTTGGAGAAGCGGTTGGCGATTAGCGTCTCATCAGACGAAGACGAAGATCTCGAAGACGACGACGACGAAAAAGAAGAAGAAGAAGAAGAAAAATCGGAATCGGAATTAGACGGCGATTACGTCAGTTCAGACGAAGCTCGCGAGCTGTCAGAAAATGTTGAAGAACGAGAAGGGGATAAAGACGACGACGTCGACGACGGTAAAAGAAGAACGAGAGCGTCAACGAAGGCAAAGAAAGCGAAGAAAGCGGCGCCAAAACCTCGCAGACTCACGAAAGAAGAAAAGATTGAAAACGCGATCGAGTCTCGGTACGCTCGCATACACATGTTAGACGTGCCGCTCAGAGAATTTGTGTTACACCACACGCTCGATAACTTGGCGAGAGAGTTGGAAACTCTCGACTTGCTCATCGAAGAAGGCTTTTGCGATTCAAAGGACGAGGTGGATAGATTTCTTACGCACGCGCAAATGAATCAAACTCACCATGGGATTCTGGATAATTTTCATTCTCATCACGGGCCCGGCGGCGGCTCGAGTCGCAAATCGGCTTTAGAAGAACTCGTTGAAATGAACGGCGGCCGACGCATCGAGTTTGAAAACGGATCGAATATTTCCGGCTTGTACGATGACGACAAAGAAGACGACGGCGACGGCAACATGAATGAAAAGCCGTCCTCGAGATCTATCGTCGACGTCGAGTACGTCGCGCACGAGCGAATGCCAGGGTCCATCATGCGTACATTTGAACGAGATTTATCGAACGTGCACGGAAGCCACGTTTGGTACGGGAACCACGGACCGTCGCTCGGAGGACTCGGCGGCGCGTTTGAAGGCGAAGAGTATTCGTCCTCTGAAGAAGAAGGAGAAGAAGAAGAAGAAGAAGAGTACGACGAGGATTACGACGAGGAGGATTACGACGAGGATTACGACGATACAATTATAGAAGAAGAAGAACTGGCTGCCGCTGCCTCGGGGGAATTCGATTTCATTTAGAGGAAGAAACTGCGAGAACCAACAACAACAACAACAAAAAAAGCAGCAAAATTGTACACATTACACATGTAATTAATGAATCTCCATTTCCATCTCTTCTTCTTCTTCTTCTTCTTCTTCCACGTCGCTCAACTTCATATCGTCCAACAACTCCTCCAACTTGATTTCGGGAATCTCGTCGTTCTCGTCGTCGTCCTCGTCGTCCGTTTCGTTCGCCAACGCGTTTTGATTCGCTCGAATAACCGCGTCTAAATCCTCGTTTTTCTTCTTGTACACGTTGATTTGCGCGCGGCCTTCGAAATCTTCCTCCAACTCTTGCATAAACAACTCCTCGTCTTGCATTCTCTTTTCCGCGTCGTCCTTCTTGTTCGTTTCCTCTTCTTCGTTAATGTCCATTCTTTTGAGTTCCCAGGCTCTGCGATATCCTCGGTCTCGTCGTTTCTTTCGCTTCTCGGCGTACGACTTCTTGACCAAAACGACATCCGGTATCCTCGACTCGCCTACTTTTTCCACGTATGAATCGAAAGACTCGTCCGAGATTTGCACGTTGGTCAAATCGTACCCCAACGCGGTATCGCCAACTTTCAACACCGAACCTAAATGTGTTCGAGTGAAAAAAGTGATGTCGTTCGTCCCGAAATCCCTCGATCTCGCCACCGTGACGTCGGCGAGCAAGTTTTTCCTATTCGCTCTTCGTTGTTTACCACCAATCGTGCTCGCGTTGCCTCCGAACTGAGACCCGTTGAATAATTGCGACCGGTTTTCCCCGAGTCCGTCGTCGCCGCCGTTTTGTTCCCACTCGTTCCCATTTACAATCTCTAAATCTAAAACGATGTACTCGCACAACTGCTTGGAATTTGCCACGGCCACGAAAGGATATCGCCAGTACTGTTCGCTATTCAACCAAACGCGTCTCAACGTATGCGTTTCCGTGAACTGCATGCTGCTCCCAACTCTCGTGCACAAAACCACCGGCCCGATCCCTCCAAAACTCTTGCTCGTTTTTGGTGGCAAGCACACTAAATCCTCGCGACACATCGGTACGATTTCTACCATCAGTGTGAACCTATAATTATACGTGTTATCGTTCGCGTCGTGCGAAACTAACTGCTTATCGTTCCTGCTCCGAATAGGTAACACCGACCCGATAAAATCTACCATTTTCAATCCGTGACTCCTGTGCCCGTAATAAAAATCCAACCCGTCCGGTTGCGATTTCACCCCAATCGCGTTCACCTCCATCGAGTGTTTCAAAATCAACTGTTCCAAGAACAAAAACGTCCTCTTATGTTCCACTTTCTGTCTTACTTGCACGCACGCTTGCCACTGATCCGCGTTCGCCGCCGCTCTCGCGCACGCGTCGCACATGTTCCACTCCACCACGTATTCCACCACAAAACTTTGCTGCAAAATAGCGCCATTGAGCACCTCTTTTTGTACCGTCAACTTTGTCTTTAACCGTTTCGAGTGCGGCTCGGTCCACACGAACCCGGCGTCCACCAGCTTCACTTTATTCAATCCTTTCACTCTTTTGATGCAAAACGTCAACAACTCTTTGCTCTCTAAATCCGCCCGTATCCAATGCTTCGGTGGTTGCAAATACCTCGCGCACTGGTTGCAATGAATCACCGAACACTGCTTTTGTATCCCCTCGGTAATATCCACTCTCGTTTTGATGCACTCGACGCACATGCCGGTCGGGTTTGGAGAGATGCTGGTCGCACACAAGCAACACAACACCAGTCCAGGTTGTGCGCGGCGCACCATCGTCGCGTTCGTATCGTCGGTATTATTTCCAAACATTCTTTTGTTATTACAGTTGTTATCACTCTCAAAAATCGTCTGTCTCCTTCTCTCGAATATGTGTGCGTATGCTATCCCGATCGTACTATAAGCGCGCGTTGTGTTTGACGTCTTTAGATATGGAAATTCGCCGCCGCCAGTGACTTGCATTTTTCCCAAAACGAACAAAAAAAACAAGAGAAAATGCCCGAGAATTGACCGTCTTTGACGCTCTCTAGATGCACACAGAGGTGAATAAAAAGAAACGAGACGCGCAAAAGAGTGATGCGCACGGAAAAGATCCTTCGATTGATGTCGTTTTCTTCGCGGGTCTCGTTCGAATTGATATCTCGAGATGTCTTCAAAGTTGGCCAATGCGAGCGAAATGATGTTGTGTTTTGACTCAAAAATACCAAGAGCCGTTTTTCTTCATAAAAGAAGAGATATAAAGGAGAGAGTCTCGGAGTAATAAGACAAACACGAGCACCACAAAAAGAGTGCAAACCACCAATTACCACCTTTCAAATCGCAATAATGTCGCACTTACTCCTCGCGATAATCGCGGCGACCGTGTACTTCTTCTGCGTCGCGTTGAGGAGAACGAGGTTTTTCTAAGAGAGAGAAAAAAACAACGAGGGAAAAAGAGATACAAAAAATACTAGACTCTTTTTAACTCTTTTCATATCTGCTTTGATGACGATGACGACGATGATCAAGATGAAAGAAACAACGACACAGTTTCTTGTTGCTGTTGTTGTTGTTGCTTTCTCGATGATGGTCTTCGTTTCAGCGAATAAAAGCGACTCGTACGAGATTTTGCAAACGAGGTTTGGGATGGAAAATACGTCAAGAAACGGAGTCGAGATAGTACGAGCGCGGTACGGACGAGGGAGAGACAGAACGGACGCGCTCGTCGCCTGTCCAGTGGTAGCGAGAAGTGACGACGAAGGAGGAGCAGAATCATCTGATGATGTTGTTGTTGTTCCGGCGATGGTGTACGCGCCCGGTTTTGGCGCTTCGTGCACGACCGGCGGACAGAATTATTTGGACCATTTTCCCAAGCTCGCGGCATCGCATGGATTTGTTTTCGTTTGCCCGGAGGAACCGATCACTTCAAACGTTCCTGGCGTAGTAAACGACGAAGGAGCGGCGAATTTGATTAAAGCAGCTCGAGCTTTGATTCGCCACCAACCGTGCGAAAAGTTTGGAGCGCGAGTCGTGAAGTCGGAAATCGCCGTGGTCGGATACTCCATGGGTGGTGGGAGCGCTATACGAGCAGCCTCAGAAGAAGAAGAAGCACCCCAGAGAGCGCGACAAGGTGGTTTCTTTTTCCGACGAGAAGAAGAAGAAGAAGAAGATGCATCGAAAAAAAAATACCTCTTCTCCGCTCTCGTAGCTTTGGCCCCTTTCAACGGTTTCGTAAACGTCAAAGACGTTGAAATACCATCGCTACTCATCGTCGGTGCCTCCGACGTCGTCACTCGACCTTCCGAGGTCGAACTCGTCTACGACGAACGCATCGCATCCAAACAAAAGGCATTAATCATCCTCCGGGACAAGTCGCACGAACACGCGGTGACTTCCTCCGCCGGCGTCGCTATTGGGTTTTTAAAGCGCGTCTTTCGTGGCGAAAGAACAACAACAACAACAACAGGAAGAGACGAAGACAAAGAAGAACAAGAAGTAGATAAACTCGCGATGGCGGCGATGGAAAGCATCCTTAATCGAAAGAGTAAAGAAAAAGAATCAGAGGAAGATCCGAGCGTCGAGATTCAACGCGTTCGCGCTCGCGGCTTTTGATTGAAAAGAACTCAGATCTAGGCTTTTTACGTACCGCTTTCGGGAACGCCGGCGAAACCAAGCGCGGAGGGACACGTTCGGTACGCTCGAAGTAGTACGTCTTTCTCGTTGGAAAATTTTATGAAAGTCAAAACATCTTCTCGTTTGCTTTTGATTCTTCTCTGAGTAATTTGTTTCGAAGCGCGGAAGAACATTCAGCGCAATAATCAGTAGTCGTGTCTTGGAAAATTTTATGAAAGTCGAAACATCTCGTTTGCTTTTGACTCTCAGAGTCTCGATTTTTGAGCACTCGGATCTGTTGAAAACAAAAAAAGCAGCCAAAACCAAAAAGGAATATTTTCTTCATTTTCAGACAGAACAGACACGCGCGCACACAGACGTAGTACTACTACATAAAAAGGATATCTCCTGCACCTAATACACATTTCGCTGTGCACAACCTTCGTTCGCGCGAAATGAAGAAGCGCATTCTTTTTTCGAAGTAGTTGGTACGAGTATTCCTCCTCCTCTGTCCGTCGTCGTCGTTTATATAGCGCGGTGAAATTGAAGAATTTTGTGGGAAGACGTTTGACTGTTTAGGGTTTTTACTTTGGTGCACACATTGAAAATTGAAATAATGAGCACCGCGACCAACACGACCGCGGTCGACGACGACACCGCGACGGGCAGCGACAACGAGACAAAAATAATCATTCGAGCGATGTTTGGCGTCGCGGCTGCGTTAACGTTAATCACGGGGTTGTTTTTCGCGCACGTGTGGATTTATCGCGTGAGACGATTGCGAGAGAACGAGGAGGAGAACGGAGCGAACACCTCTTCTAGGAACGGAAGAGTGCGTTCGAGATGGTTGGGTTTAACCGGCGGGTTTGTTTCGGACGTGTGGACGTACGTGCAGAAAGTGCGACTGGCGAATACGTTGCACACGAGATTTCGAGACGGGACGGAGGCGGATTTGAGCCAGGAAGCGGGGAAAAGCGAGACGTGCGCTATTTGTCTCGGGAAGATGGTCGCGTCGCCGGCGACTATTGACGCGTTGAAGCCGCGAGTTTTGTTGTGTGGACACGTGTATCACAGGCACTGTTTGCGAAGTTGGTTGGATAAAGAGAGTTTTACCTGTCCGGTGTGCCGCGCGAGCGTATGGACGGGAAAGAACCAAAAAGTAGAAGTAGAAATGAATAATAGTAACGCTACCGCGACAAGCTCTTCGGCGACCGCGAACGGAGAAGGAAACGTCGAGAATGGAAATACCACGGGCGATGCTGCTGCTGCTGAGAACAACACCAATAACAGCAGCAGCACGAGTGACCAGACGACGAGTGGCCAGACTACGACGACTAATAGGAACTCGAGGTATTACGGAGACATCGCCGCGAATATTTTACGCCGATGATGAGTTGTGTCCCGTCAAACTTCTCATTAAACTAGACGTTTTAGCAGCAGGTTCTTATATTGACTCTCTCGCATACCCCCCCCGCGACTTTTATCATCATCCGTGCCATCAACTCGGCGGTCGTCTTTTACGCTTCCTTCGACTCCTCTAAACTAAAAGACCAAAAATTCGCTTCATTGTGCTTCCTCTCTTCGCGACTCTCGACGATTATTCCGACGACGAATATGCCATGAAAGAGAAGAAGGAGAAGAAGGAAAAGAAAAAGAGAAAGTCGTCCACTCGAAGAGAGGAGGAGGAGAATGGAGATACGAAGAAAACCAAGACCAAAAGTGCAACACGATTGGAAAGCAAATCAACGACGAATTTGAACGATATCGACGCGGAGATTGAACGCGTGTTATCGAGATTAAAGAATGAAAAGGAAAGCGAAAACGATTCGAGCGACAGCGAGAGTAGCACTAGCAGTAGTTCTAGCAGCAGTTTAGGCCGAATCGCCCCGTTACCGCCGGAAGCGTACCCGGAGCATTACGGGTACGGGAGTAAAAAAGGCAACGAATTTGCGTTTAAAGGGAAACGAGAAGGAAAAGCGGTAGCGCCGAGGAGCAACGCGTTGATCCCAGGACTCGCGGAAAGGGAGAAAAACAGACCGAAATGTGAACTGTGTGCGTTATCGTTTACCAGTCGAGCGCAATTGGAGGAACATTTGCAAGGGAAAGGACACCGGAAGAAAGCCGGCGGCGTAAACGGCGGCGTAGCGAGGAGTCAAGGGCAACGTCAACAACAACACGTACGAAGGGAAGTGAAACCGCCGGATGGTCCGCACTGTAAACTGTGCAAGAAAATATTCACGTCGCTGGCGCAAAAAGAGGAACACGAAGGTGGGAAGTGGCACAAGATGAGAGTGGATGGGAAATTGGCGCCTTCGAATAAGCCGTACGTTACGTAATACGATGAGCGCTCGCTTTTCTGCGCGTGTGTATGTTTACAAATTCCATTAAGGACTACCGAATTCTAACGACGACGACGCCTTTATTTTGTTTCGCGTGGACGAAACTGGTTCGGGAGACCAAGTTTGTTTCTTCTTTTCGTTTTTCTTCGGGTACGGCGGGATGTTGTTTGAACTCCCGGAGCTCCACTTTCTTTCTCCTCCTCCGGAAGTATTCATACCATTCATACGCAAATCCATGCTTGGTTTTTGGCCAATTTGAACTGAATTGAACCTTTGTATTCGTTCGAAATCGCCGGAGTATCTCCCAGGCGGGGACCCTACACCGCCACCGTTTAGTATCGGGTTTTTCACCGAATGGTCTGGCGATATGTTGTTCGCTCTCCTGTATTCGTCGTAGTACTCTTCGTCGACGTCTTCGATACTTCTGCGCCCTCCTCCACCGAACAAGAACTTCTTGTTGTTTTTGACTGAGTTGAATATAGCCATGACGCTGCCTTTGCCTCCTTGTCGTCTGGAGTCGCTGTCGAAGTTGCTTCCATGGCTCGGGTTCTTTTCTTCGTATTCTTTGCCAAACTCGGCGCGAACGTTGTCGTAGGACCCTCCTTTTGGGAATAAGGATGCTTTTTGCGGTTTCGTTCCCAACGCCGGGTCTGGACACGACCTTCGAATGAGTTGCCACAACTCTGGGTGTTGCATCTTCCACTCGCGGATGACAACTTTGGTTTGCTCGTATCCTTTCTGTTCAATCGCATCCACGCTGGAGAATTCGAGGATGCCAAAATTTTGGACGTCCGGCCGAACGTAGACGTCGACGTCGTCGTTTCGTCGTCGCGCGTTGTTTGCATCCGTTATAAACGGTAAATGCGCTTGCATTTCCGCCATAGTTGGACAACTGGACCGTAAACCTAGCCATTTTGGCGTAAATAAACTTCTCAAGACGTGCGATAGGCCGGAAACGCCGTCACCCCACGCGTTATCAAACTTTTTCGATTCTAAGCCTTCACCGCCGACGTCGACGGCGATGACCGTGTTCGCGCCGAACAAGTCTTTCATCATATCAGCCGGGACGTTGTTTGCGTACCCGCCGTCGACGAGGACGTGCAATCGTCCCGCGTCCTCGTTCGCGTTCTTGGACGACGATGCCGGAGCGTCTAATTTATCGTACAAAGGCGGTAAGAAACCAACTAAAGTCATCGAAGCGCGAACGTACCGCCACAACGTTCCGTTTCTATGCGCGATGGATCTCGAGGAGATTAAATCTAAAGTCACGCAATAGAACGGCAACCAGCAATCTTCGATTTTCGAATCTCGAAAACTGCTCGCAATCGCCCCGTTCGTGCGAAAACCGCTGAAATAAGAAACAATCGGTATCGTAAAATCGGCGATTCTGTTCCAAAATCCGCTGAGATTTTTCGCGAAACGTTTTGATTTTACCCGAGTAGAGAGCACGGACGGTTCTCTTGCGTAGTTCCCACCGATAAAGGCACCCATACTCGTACCACCAATGGCATCTATCGGAATGCCTTCTTCTTCTAAAGCGATCAAGGCGCCGACGTGGGCACACCCTCGCGCACCGCCGCCGCTAAAGACAACCCCAACGGAGAGCTTGCGTAATGAACGAGCGAGTCGACCGGCGTGCGCTTGGTGTAATCCTTGGTTACCGCCGAGTTTACCGCCGACGTGGTGGTGGCGGTGGACTCCGAACGCTTCAAGCCACGGTCTCGTGTTAATTGGAACTGAATCGTTCGCGTCTTCGTGTAATAAAACGAGTTCGCGGAATCCAAGATTGAATTGATGGTGTCTTCGTAAGCCCAAAAGCCTTTGTTGTAACTGTTTGCCTTCTTCAGGGACCGGCGGTTCGTCATCCGCGGAGGCGACTAATAAAACAACGTCCGCATGCGACGCGCACTGGGCGCACCACGCGGATGGGAACGGGTCACCTTTGAGTAAAACCACGTCGTGCGTTTCTTCGAGTTGATGCAACCAAAACGCGGTGGCTTCTTGCGCCAGAGCGCCGACGGCGGCTGAACCAACTTCGGCTAAATGGTCCGCGGAGTCTGCGACGCGTGCCGTGCATATGCGTCGCAAGGAGTGCATCAAAGAACTCACAAACGCGTCCAAGTGCAACGCGGCGCCAGGTGATACTGGAACAACGGCGACGAGTTTTGGTTTGTCCGCGCGCGAGCCTCTTCGCTGATGAAGAGAAGTCGAGTGCAGCGCGGCTAACGACGAGGAAGGGTGTTGCTCGACGGCGCTGTTGTTCTCTGCGTGACGATCGTACGGACTCATCTTACGTGGCGGCGTCGTTTCCATCACAGAAGAACTTTTCACAGCACCCTCGTTCGATAATGGAGACGAACGTGCGAGTAGCAGTTGCGAATTCGAAAGTCTCGCTCCGACGGCTTTGATGAAGTGCAAAAACTTCTTCGGGTGTCGCATGGCGAGATTATCCAAGCTCGCGCCGGGCACGAAAAGTGTCTGCGAATCTCTCGCCGCTCGAGCCAGGAGGAATAACTTCTTGCTCTTATTCGTATAGAAATCGCCTCCGCTGCCGCCGGTGCTGTTTCTGTGAAGCCTTCGATGGTGTTGCTGTTGCGCGTACTCGTGGTCGATACTCTCTCGAGATCGCGCAAATCGCACATTGGTGTGCCTTTCATCTTCATCATCTTCTTCTTCATCGTCGTCGAACAGAACGCGCTCTTCCGAACACGGTTCACCAGGGCCAACATATCGCGCTGGAATTGAAAATATTGGCGACACGTGCCCTTGACGGGAAACTCCTCCCGACGCGTTGTGGTGCTCGAGCGCGCCGAGTAAGTCGCCGCTCCCGGCGGAAGAATAAGACGCGCTGTTTGCGTTCCCGCCTCCTAAGGATGAACTCGAAGCATTTTTATCGTCACTACCACCAACGTCATTTGCTGGCTCATCGCGTTGCTTTAAGGCAGAGATATTACCGCCTCCATCGTACGATGACGATCGGAGCGACGTCCACCTCGGAGAAAATACGCCCGCAAACGCGCCTTTCGTATACGTCGCCGCTTCGACTCGACACACCCCTGTGGCTACAATCATCACGCCATTTGAAGCGATATCATCCAATCGTCGAATGCGTTCCCCGACGTGTACGTAATTCCATTCGCACCCGCAATACCGCAAAGCATCACCAGCGAGCGAACGTCGAGCGCGTTTGGCTAAATCAGCGGAAATCTTTGTAAAAACGCTCGAAAATTTCTTCCGCGGGGGCTTTACTACCGCCGTCTTCTGTTCTTCTTCAACGCCTTCTTCGCCATTGTTTTCGCCTTCAATAACAGCAGCAGCAGTAGTGGTAGCGTCTTCATCGCTGGCGGAGGTGATGGAAACGACATCGATTTCGTCGCGATATCGAGCCAACTTGTGAAATTCACTCGACACTAACGTCGCAACCACAGCACCGGAACTTCCCGCTCGAAGCTCAATCGACGACCGAGTGTTCGCTAAAAGCGCAAACGGTTGCACGACGTCGCCTGGATGTGCGCGCCAGGACACGTCCGAATTGTTTTTATTCTTTACGTCGTTGCTCTTTACGAAGGTCGCTTCGAGAACGCCACATTCGATGAAATGCGCCGCGCCTTGGGAACCGAGAGCACAAACGAGTTGACCGGGAGCGTAATATCTGCATTCCATGGTTGCTTCGTAAACCGACGATTCTTTTTCTCGGGTATCTTTTCCTTCGTCGTTGTTTTCTGTTTTCCCCACTCCATCCTCCTCTTCGGTTTGCTGCTTCGCGGAGTATACCGGCGGCGCGAGTGGCTGCTGCTGCGGCGTTTCTTTTGCATCTCCATTTTTCTTGTTTACGGATGCGGGCGATTTCTTGCCACCGCTTACAACCTCTTTCGTTGCATCACTCTCGGAGGAGGAGGTAAACAGTCGCTTGACAAAACCGACGCGGTTTGCGGTCGATCCAGAACCTTGCTGCTGCAAAAGTATACTTTCATCAGGGGACGTTGTTTTCTTCTCTTTCTTTGGGAGTAAAGGCGTAAAGACGCGTTCCATCGAGATGGAGGATGACCCGTTCCTCTCCGCGAGCTCTTCCAGACACTTTGCGATTGCACTCCGGTCGACTTTTTGCGCTTTGTTGAGACCTAAAACACGCTCTAAACCGCGTTTGACTCGATCGCCTCCGACGGTAGGAAACTCACCATCCTCATCACTATATTTAGAATCGGCTTCGTCCACCCACAGCGGTTTCGTCGCCGTTTCCGAGGAGAGGTATTGACACACGCACCGCGCGGCGTTGACTAACCGCGAGGCTAAAGCGTGCGCGCCAACCGTTTGGTTCATGACGTCGTGGAACACATTCAAAGGAACAACGACAAACGTGGCGTCGTCGGAAGCCGCTACGGCTCTCAGCCTGCTTTTGTTATGTCTACTACTACTGCTAGTACTACTACTATTGCGAGTGTCGCCTTCTGCGGTGGCGGCTGCGGAGGATTTTGATGATGGCGATGATGACGACGCCGTCGCTTCGCCGGTACCTACGAGTAGCGCCGGCGGCGAGAAATCCAACACATCCACGAGCGACCCAACGCACGCGCCAACTCTCGTTACCATCGTTGTCGCGTTCACATCAATTCTCTCTTCCACGTGGTCTTTTTCTTCGTCCCCATCGTCGCTCGTAACTAAAACCATCGATTCAATCGCAAACGCGCCTCGACACAAAATCGCAATCTCCTCGCCTCGTTTCGTAAAACCGCTCTCGTCACTCACATCCTCCCCTCTCTCAAACGCGCTCTTCGTCCTCGACGCGTCCAAAATTTCCACGATTTGCGCATCCGACAACGCGTCGCACAGCGAGCACTGTCTCAACGCGATCGCCTCTTCCGTCGACAACTTCTCTTGCATCTTCTTCTCCTCCTCTTCCAACTCTTCCTCCTCGAGCAACAACGCTCTCAACCGTCTCTCCTCCTCTTCTTCTTCCTCCTCCTCTTCCTCCTCGTGGTTCCCGTTGGGGTTCATCTCGTCGTGCAAGTTCATCAAACCGTCCCCGCGAATGCTTTTCAGTTCATCTCTCCGTTTCTTTCGTTCAATCAAAGCGTTCTTCAAGAACATTTTCGTCCTCGCTCGCTTCTCGTTCGACGAACCGGGATCGCCAACCCCTATTCCTCCTTCTCCTCCACCGCCGCCTCCAGACGACGCCGACTTACTCGACGTCAACATCGAAGGCAATCCGTTAATAATTTTCTTCGAAGAATGCGCCAAAACCTTCTCCCTCCACGCTTTCCATTTCAACGCCGCTTGCCGTAACCTTCTCGGATGGTGCGGTAAATCGAACAAGCGCAACGCGTTCTTTTGAAACGTTTTCAACGTCGAATCGTCCATCAAAAACGCGTCGATTTCTTTCTTCTCTTTCGACGAGCGCCTTCCAAGATAGTGGGTTTTATAATACCGCCCTTTTTTCATCCACGCGGGTATCCTTTTCAGCGCTCTCCGTTTGGCGAATCGAAGGAGGAGGATGGTTTTGTCCACCAGAAACGCTCTTTAAATGCGTGTACACGTTGCGTGGTATTTTCATCGCCGTTTGGCGAGAGGAAAGTGAGATAAAAGAAGGAATACGTAGGTCAGTTTATGGGGAACGCTTTCCTTGTCTCCTTCGTCGAAGTTTCGCCTCGAGAGAGCAGGTAATCATCATCAAACAGCGACGCAGAGAATCACACATCGTCCGCTTTCAGAGAGAGAAAAGGAATAAACGCACCGTAAAGGGTAATACAAAAACAGCAACACCACGCCGATAAAAATGCCGTTTTCGATCCCGAACGCGGAGATGAGGACGGCGAAAAGGACGGCCAGGAAGGAGCCGTCCATTTTTTCTGTTTTTCTGTTCTCTTCGCGCGCGTATTCGCGCGTGATGTGTAGATGCGCGCTGAAGAATGAAGCAAAAGCAAGCAAGAAAAGACGTCGAAATTCTCCATTTTATCTCTACTTTATATCTTTTGCGGACGGATGCATGGCCTCAATTTAAGCAAAACGAATACTCTCTCAGGATGAGCAATAGCACTACTTTATCGTCGACTCTGAGAAACCCGCACTATCACCCACCCGCGTCGGAGAAAACGAGCAGAAATCATCATCATCAGACAACAACCGTTAAATCGGTTTTATGCGAAAAGCACATGCTCGTCGCGATATTCGCCTTATCCTCCAATTTCCTCGTCACCATGCTCATCGTGGTCGTGAACAAACTGTTATTCACGGAAACGAAGTTCCCAGTGATCACGTTATCCGCAGCGCACATGATCGTGTGCGTGATATTTACGACGATGTGCAGCCGATTGCAAATATTCGAGAGGAGGAAGATGGACAACAAGAGCGTGATGGCGCTGGTGGCATTTTTACAATCGTCGGCGATATGTCTCGGGCAAGCGAGTTTGAAGATGAATTCGGTGGCGTTTTTTCAACTGACGAAACAAATGCAAGTACCTTTAGTCGCGATGGTGGAGTATTTCTTTTTATCGAGGACGGTTTCGAGGGACAAGATGTGTTTGCTCGCGAGCATGGTTTTGGGGGTCTCGATCGCGTGTTTCAACGACGTTCAGTTTACGAGTTTTGGGGCTGTTATCGCGTTTGTTGGGGTGTGCGCGACGAGTGTAGAGGTGGTTTTATACTCGTGGTTGCAACAAACGCATAGGTGGGAGACGTTACAACTGTTGCATCAAACGATGCCGTTCGCCGCGAGCGGCTTAACGTTGGCGGCGGTAGAGGTGGATTTTTTACAACCAAGAGGGATGGGCGCGTATAATTTCCTCAAGAACTTTGCGAATATGTTTTACATTGGGAACAACGAGGCAGTCATAAACCCGGAACAATTTGGCGAGGTTGGACGGATGAAAGCGACAGAATTGGCGGTGGACCAATCGTTCTTTAACATGTTCGAAATGTCCTCCTACGCGTGCTTTCTGTTCTTGGTGAGTTGCGCGTTAGGTATGGGCGTCAACGTCTCGTCCTGCTTCGTCGGTGGGAAAGCGAGCGCTTTAGCGTACGCCATGTTAGGTTTGACCAAAACGATTACGGTCATCGCCATCGGAGTCTTGTATTTCGACGCGCCGCCGAGTTACCGCGTGGTTTTTGGAGGTTTATTCGCCGTCGCCGCGATTGTCGTCTACTCAGTCGTCACCTTGCGCGAGAAGCAACAGCAAATGATGAGTAACATAAATAGCAGCAGCAACAATAACGGGGCAGAGATCCCGGACGTTCTCCTGGACGAAATCGAAGTAGGTATTGAACCGGCGACGATCAGCCCAAAAGTCAGTAATTTCAACAGCCGAGGAGACGGAAGCGCAAAGAAGCACGGGTTTTAATAAAAGGACACACACACACATATATATGTAGCAGTATTCATAGAAGAAAGAGAGAGAGAAGTAGTAGTTTGACAATAATGTGTAGTATTTATACTTTATACGAAGTGAATAACACTTTAACGTGAGAATACAAAAATGGCGCTTATTAGGTAAAATCCCTCACTTTAGTCATGTTCGCCGCTCCATCATCGACGACGACATTCATCAAACCATCTCTTCTTCTCAATAAGACGACACCAAAAAACAGCAGCAGCAAACGAAAACATTTGTTCAGGACCAAAATCATGGCGAAAGGCTCCTCTTCCTACTTAGCCCCGGACACGTACCATTCCATGTCCCCCTCGGACGAGGAGTTAATCTTCCTCCATTGCATGCTTCGCTCGTCCAATTTGGACAAAACCATGTCGTTTTTCCAAGCGCTCGGGCTAAAAGAAACGAGACGAAAAGACTCAGAAAAAGGAAAATTCACGCTCGTGTTCATGGCGACGAGTCCAGGCGCGCCGGAAATTGAAATCACGTACAATTGGGGCGACGAGGAGGAAGTTTTTGGTACGCGCTTTTTTTCCCCTACTTGTATTTACATTAATTGATATTTTTGCAACCAAACAGCGCCGCCGTCGCGGTCGATGGGGCATCTCGCCTTTGCGACGGCGGACATTTATACGTTGTGCAAGGAATTGCAAGAGAAAGGCATTACGATTTTACGACCGCCGAGAGATGGACGAATGGCATTCGTGAAATCACCGGATGGCATTAGCGTGGAGCTTTTGCAGAAAGGCGAAGCGTTGGCGCCGGCGGAGCCGTGGCAGTCGATGGAGAATACGGGGAGTTGGTAGGTTTACAAAATGTCGTTTTTGTACACGCGTGTAATAAATAATACACATCAAAGGTAGTACCTAGGTACCTCTGCACACAAACTAACTTCTCTCTGTGCTTATTCGGACCATAAGGAAAACGCGCCGGATCTGGAGGTTGCGGACGTGTTCGAACAAAATACGCCGCCGGCGGAGATTGAGTTGAACACCCCTCTATAGCGACAGTACAATCCGCACCCCATTTCATCTTCCAACTGTTCGGCCAATTCTTCAAACCCTGAGCTCGATTCGCTCGTTCTTAATTCGTTCACTTCCATCGCCGCTCGCGTTTCGATCTCTTTATTTTCTTCGTTCCGGAACAGAGACACGGGCGGTAACCCCCCGACTTCCGTATATCGAGCGTCCAACGCAAACGATAAGGAGTTTGGATCGACCCACCCTCGGACGACCATAGTTCCCACCGCGTCGACAAAGAAGCCACTGATTTTCCCAGCTTTTGTAAATTCCAACGTTCCCTTAAACGGGACCCGTCTCTCGCTGCTGTTACTGTTGCTGTTGCTCGTATAATTACTCCTTCGCGCGCCTGTCCACGCGCCGCTCATTAAAGATACGTCCGTCCGGTTCCCATCTTTCATCGCCAACAATTCTCTGCGATGCCTCGACGCCGGCGGGCGAGATCCGAGCGGGAACCGACCTCCACTCGGCAAGCGAGGAAAGTAGCGAAACCTTTCTTTTTTCCGCTCGAAATCCTCAATCGCGGAAAGAGGTTCCAGATACACCGCTTGACACACCGCCAAGGAGATGTTATTGTTCTTCGTGAGACAATCGAAAAGCCATTCGGAAGGACACGTTTTATCGAATGTTTTCTTCAGATATCGTTTGGGAATAGCGGGAATGTACGAAATCGACGTGGTTTGCTTTCGATGATGATGATGATGATGATGCGCGTTCGCGTTTGAAGTACTCACGTTCGAAATGATGGACGAGTTCGCGAAGTGCTCGCTGAGGTATCGAGCGACTAAGATTCGAAACGTGGTGGCTTCTTCTTGCTCCTCGTCGAATTCGTTCGTACTGGTTGATGTTGTTGTTGGAAGAATTAACGTCGTCCGCTCTTCTTCTTCTTCTTCTTCTTCTTCTACTCCTAAAGCGTGCGTACCCTCGAAATACTCGTCACCTCCTCCGCTTCCGATTCCACCACCTCCGCAATTGTTGTTAAACTGAAACACCTTCTCCACCATCCTCCTCGCTTTCTTGAACCTGGTCAGCACCACCCCGATCAACCTCGCCGCCATCACCCTCTCGGCGAACATCTCCTCGATCTCCTCCGTCCCGTTTTGCACCGCCGTGACCGAAGTCAACTCCACGCTCGTCTCGTCCGCCGCTCGTAAAACGTCCAACGCTAACGTCAACGCTCTTTTCAACACGTCCGCGGAAACGGACTTTAGACCTTTCGAAGGGTCGTTCGAACATTGGCTAAACGCGGATACTAATATCTGCAATCTGTGCAACACGTGCATCCGAACGCCTTTCTGGGTGCACAACGCGCGTTCTCTCGTCACGTACACTCGTCTCAAATACTGCGCCGTTAAAGAAGGAATCGTCGTCTGCAAAGTAAACGCGCTTGTGCCCCATTTTTTCGTCAACGCGTGCGTCCACATCTGCGCGTCTTTTGACATCTCGAGTAAACTTTTGTTCGTTCTCGCCAGCGCGGAGAAGGATTCGAAATCGTTCCAATCGATCAACAAGCGAGCGAAGATGTGGGAGACGAGTATGTCTTTCGGCAACTGTTCTAAAAGGAAGAACTGACGACTCGTTCGGTGTTCGCGTCGTTTCGAGGAAGGCACGGATGGAGAAGACATCACGTCATGTTGTTTTAGCGCAAATGTGTGACGTTTTCCGTCACTTGTTTTCCAGTAAAGAGATACGAATGGTCGTCCTCTTTTGCGCGCGGTTGTGCGCTTGTTTTCCGCAAACCGCGCGCTCTGGAGCGCCAGAACGTGATTCTAACGCGAGGAGGAGAAGTCACTCGCGCAAATTTTGCATCGCTCGAGCGGCAACAACGAGAAGAACGAGAACAACATCAAAAGCAGACGCGAACGCAGAGCAACCACCTTTCCCGACGGCGAAAAGAAAGACATCGACATCAATAACGAATCCAGCGGCATATACGACCTTATCCGTGATACGAAAACGCGCGGGCGATTACGTGGATTCGCCTCAGATTGTTGGCGTGCCGTCGTCCGCGCTTAAGATGGCGGAGAGACATTTCGTGGCGGAGTTGAAAGCGTTGATTCGAGAGGCGTTCGTGTTGAACAAGAAGGAGATAGCGAAGGACGAAAAGGAACGAACGGGGGTGACGAAATATTCAATGTCGGAAACGTTCGACAGTTCCTCGGACTTTGGGGAGGAATTCGAGGATCAGAGTTTAGAGGAGGAAATCGAGCGACAAGGCGAATTGCTTTTGGAATATTTAGAGCGCATGAAGTTATCGAACGCGAAAATCTGGGAGCGAGAGAAACGGTTGCCGAAAGTGGAAAGTCCGTGGATTATCGAAGGGCCGTATTATCTCTTGTGCAAGGTTTTAGACCTGTGGTTTCCGGAGAATAAACCGGTGCAGAGGTTTTGGTTTTTAGAGACGGTGGCGAGGATGCCTTACTTTTCGTACACGACCATGTTGACGCTGTACGAACTCTTAGGGTGGTGGCGACGAAGCAGCGAGTTGAGGAAAGTTCACTTCGCGGAGGAGTGGAACGAGTACCATCACTTGTTAATCATGGAAAGTTTGGGAGGCGACAGGCGTTGGAGTGACCGCTTTCTCGCGCAACACGCGGCGCTGGTGTACTATTTTGGGTTAGTCGTCGTTTGGTTGCTCTCGCCCAAGCTCGCGTATAATTTTAGCGAGAAGATTGAAACGCACGCGGTGGCGACGTACGCGCAGTTCACGGAGGAGAACAAGGAATTGTTAGAATCGTTGCCGGCGCCAGAGGTGGCGAAGAAATATTACGAGGCGGAAGATTTGTACTTGTTCGATGAGTTTCAAACGACGACGATGTTAAACACCGGCGAAATCGTTTCCTTAAAATTGAACAGTCGCAGCAGCGACGAAGGGGACCCATTGGACCCGTTATCCGTGCGTCGTCCAAAGATTGAAACCTTATACGACGTCTTTTCAAACATTTGCGAAGACGAAAAAGAACACGTCGGGACCATGAACGCTTGCCAAATCGAGGGTGTTACGTTAGGGACCGCGAACACTATCAACGCGTTGACTGCGTTAGCAATCGGCGGCACCGTGGCGTCCAAGTTTGCCTCTCGATTCGCGGAAGAATCCGCCATTACCGACGGATTGGACGATATCATCGGCAGCGGGAAGTTTATGGATTTATTCACCGCCTTGACGGATTTCTTTTCCGTATTCCACTTGCCGTTCTTTTAGAAAAAGAAAGATAACAAGAAAGAACAAAAAGATACCACACGCAATAAAACAGAAGGAGAAGAAGAAAAAGAAGAAGAAGATACTACGTACGTACGTAGTAGATATACTATCAACACTTGTAACAACATCAATAAATAGCAACGCGAAGCGCGGGCGCAATCAAATAAAAACCATCCCTCGTACTACAAAAAACTTTGCCGAATTCGGCAATACGCGGAGAGGAAAATAGCCACGGCTGGTCCCCAATACAACACGCGTTCTTGCGCACCGCTCCAAAACGCACCAGCTCCTCCTTCCGCGTAGATTTTCTGAACCATTTCAAACGGACCGTCGACGTTACTGTTCCTTTCCATGGCCGGCGTCATCGCTTCGCCTTCCTCTTGGCTCATTAAAATGCTATCTTGAGCCGCGTCCGCGGATTCCATTTGTTGAATCAATCGAGTGACGACGACATCCAACGGTGTAACGCTTAAACTCCCGGCGATACCCCCGCACGCACCTAAAATGGCTTCACCTAACAGCGAGTTTGGATCAAAGGGCGCGTGTTCTTGCGACGTGAGGACTAATTTGAGCGACTCGAATAACGCGATTTGAATAGCTCCGAACGGAATGTCTCTCACGACCGCCACCGTCCAAGTTTTGAAAATATTCTCGCGTCCACGCGCACTCTTAAAGTTCGATTGAATCGCTTCCGGAATGGTAGCCCCGGTTTGCGTTCTCGATTTCACCGCCTCCGCGGGCACTCGAATGATGGACGCGATGAATTCGCCGCACCCGCCGGCAAGCAAGTAACACAAAATGACGTGCTCGTTGAAGAACGCAGTATTGTCGAGCAAAGACAGTTTCACGGTTTCGTAAACGCCTAAATATAACGTCAACGGTACGCCTTCTTTCGCTAAGTTCGGGCCTAAACCGTCGTATAAAGACATGAACCCGCCTTCGCCCATGATTTCGTTCATCGTCGGTTCGTACGGTTTTTGTTCCTGGATTTTCCCCGCCGTCGCCGTCGCCGTCGGCGCTTGCATGGTCGCCACGCCAGAGTCATCAAAACTCATCGACGTCGACGCTTCTCCTCCTCTTCCTCCCGATCCTCTGTTGATATTGTTATCTAACTCATCCATCGAATCTCTCTCTTCAATATTCCTTCGACTCTTCAAGGTGATTCGCCTCACCTTCATCGTATCCACCGGGTGCATGGTCGTATTCGCAATCAAACTCGCCGCTAACGCAGAGCCGTACACGATCAAAGGCGTTTGGTTATTCAACTTCCCCAACGCCACGCGTCGATCGACTAATCGTTGCACCAACTCCGCCTCCTCTTTCCTCTTATTCAACAACCTCATCTTTTGCTCGTTCATCTCCGACGCCTTTTCGCTCTCGCTAAACGTGTCCAAATTTTCCTTCACAGAATTCGCCATGAGCAGCGCTCTCTCCGCGTCCATATCGTCCAGCTCTTTCGTATCGAGCTGTTGTAACTCGTTCAGTTCTTGTAAAAGAATATCGATGTTCCCGGTCGTGGTTATTCCAGAGAGGCGTTTTTTCGCCTCGTCGTTCATTTTTTCTAATTTATCCATCCGAATCGTATTCACCGGTGGGGACAACACCGCCCCGGTCGGGGCGCCAAAACCAGCCAAAGCTGGGTCCACGCAAAAAGCGGACGATATGGATACCGCCGCACAGATAGAAATCGCGGTCGTTTTGAGCCTTTCCTCGAACAAAGTTTTGTCTTCTTTGTCTTCTTTGTTGTCTTCTTTACTCCTCCTAGACGATGTGATTGGTTCCGCCTCGTCACTAATCTGAATTACATCATCATCGGAATCTCCAAAGTTGTTGTGACTTCTTCTTTGACTTCTTTTCTTCCCAAAATTTTCGTTGTTGCTTTTGTTCAAAACACGCCCCCCATTTCTGGTTCCTCTTCTTCTTTCGCAATTAGGACTCTTACTCGTGTTCTTTGTCGACGAACTCGAAGCCCCGCTGCTTCTCATCGTCATCAGCGTTGGTCTCATCATTCTGTGTATTGGATAATATCTCTCTCTGACGTCACAACAACACAGACGAGAGAGACAAAAAAAAACAAATTTGTGCGATTTTTTTTTTTTTCGCAATTTTTGTCTTTTTCGTTGCACCAAAAAAGAGAAACCACTGGCCAATTAATACTCTACCATACTCGTTTTTAGAGAAAGATTTTCTTCAAAGGAGAGTCAGATACAAAAATCAAATTTTTCATTCGAAACGTCACCACAAACGACACAAAAACTTTGCGCCCAAAGAAGGGAAAGAGAAACAACGAGACAACAAAAGAACGGGGAGAGAGATTTGGCGTTCGTCGTTCGAGAGCGCTTTTTGTTGTTCGGCGTTATTTAAAGCGATCGGCTTTGAGGAGAAGACTTTGAACCCATCTCATCTCAAAGATTTGGAGTTCAAACGACTTAACGAACGATCTTTCAAATCCATCGTGAAGAGATTATAAAGCATATAAATATCAAGGCTTTCGAGAATAAAGAAATACTCAATATGTCGTTCCTTTCCTCCTCCGTTTCGTCCTCTCCCATCGCCTCGTCTTTTGGGAAGTGGTCGTCGCGTGAGCGAGGCGTAAAGGAGGCGTTTTGCGGTTCGAGGAGGAAGAGAAGATTACGAAGAACACATTCAACGAGCGTTTCAAAGATCTCTCGAGAAGAGGAGAAAAAGAAGGACGATAGTAATACTAACAATAATAAGAACGATTCAAGCATTGCTTTCGAGAATAATACTATTCAGCAACAAGAACGAGGACTTTTACGAAAGAGTGGTGAGACTTTGAAACGAAGAACGCTTTTAAAAAGAGGATCGGGCGGAAACGCGACGATGATTAAAGGGAACGTATTGAACGTGTCGAGGCGGATGACGAGCGTCGCGGCTTCTTCTTCTTCTTCTTCTTCTTTGTCTTCTTCTTCTTCGATTTCAGTGGACTTTTCTCGGGAGGAGGAAGAGGAATTCGATTCCATCAAGATTTTTAGCGTGAACGACGTGTACGAGCTCGCCAACGTCTCGAAGCTGAAGGCGTTCGTGTATAACAACACGAACCGGTTGAAAGATCCGCACATGGTGGTTCTGTGCGGCGATTTCTTGTCGCCGTCGCTGTTGTCTTCGCTGGATTCCGGTCGCGCGGCGGTGTCGGTGATGAATAAAGTTCCCGTGGATTACGTGTGTTTAGGGAACCACGAGTTTGATCACGGGACCGCGGCGTTAGGGGCGAGGTTATCCGAGCTCAATTCTGTGTGTTTGAACACGAACGTGGAAGTGAAAACGTGCGAAAACGCAGCAGAAGGCGAGGATAAAGAGGAGTGCGAATTCGACGGCGGCGTCGCGCAGTTTATTTCGGAAACGCCAAAATTCGAAGTGATAACGATTGGTGGATTGAAAATCGCTTTACTCGGGTTGTGCACGACGACGACGCCGCTGTCTGCCGCGAAGAAGCCGCAAGGCGTGCACTTTGCAAACTGCGCGGAGAAGACGTTGGCGACTTTAGAGGAAATCGATCGATTGAATAAAAAAGAGAAAAAAGACGACCCAATCGACGTTACGATTGCGTTGACGCACCAAACCTTGTCCGAGGACGACGAATACATCCGCAAAGTAGGCGAAGATAAACTAGACTTGATCTTAGGCGGGCACGAACACCAGCCGTTCATCGGGTTAGTCGGCGACGACGAAGACGTGAGTAAAGACGCCAAGAAGGGCGTGTTGTGCGTCAAAGCCGGGATGGACGCCGAGAACGTGGTCGTGGTTACGATTAAAAGAAGTAAAAAGAAAACAGGAAATAATAATAATAATAACATGGGAGTGAATACTTTCAGTGGTCCAGGGTCGAGGAAGAGTTTCAGCGGCGTGGCGCGAGCGATGTCCACCAGCGCCGGCGAGTGGGACGGGAAAGTATTGAAAAAAAAAGAAGACGAAGAAGACAGCAAGAATAGTAACAACAAGAATAAAAATAACGGTAGTAGCATCTCGAACGGTACTACGTATGTATCATCAAAAATAGAAGAAGATAAAGAGTGCGACGAGGAGTGTCAATCGTTGAAATGGGAAATCGACGCGATTTCCGATCCAATTTCGGACGACTACCCAGGCTGGGACGCGGTGCCGAACGAGACGTTCGTCACCGTGGAAAGATCTACCACCGGGTTGTCGTCGTCGTCGTCATCATCATCATCGGCTGCAAACTTGCAAATCACCGCCGAGCTGATCGATTTGACGGAATATCCGCACACGGATCCGGAAATCGACGCGGATATTTACGAGCGGTCGAAAGTCTTGAGAGAGTTGCACGAGTTCATCTTGCCCGTGCACATCCACGCCGAGCGGTTGGCGTTGCACCCGTTGTCGTCAAAAGATGCGAGGCAGCAACAGTGCACGTTAGGGACGTTATTCGCGACGATGTTGAGAGACGAACACGCGGCGAACGCGTGTTTGTACAACTCGGGAGGCATGCGCGCGAACGCGACGTACGATTTGAAACGACAAGCGTTTACGTACGGCGATTTAGTCGCCGAGGTGCCGTTTGAAAACTCCATCGTCAAGCTCGAAATGACCGGTCGCGAATTTGCGAGCGCGGTCGCGTTCAGCGAGCGCTCAAAATCGGAACACGCGAGTTGGGGAGGCTATTTACAGTGGGACATCGGGTGTCAAACCGTCATAAATCCATCCACCGGCCGATGCGAAGTCACGCACATCGCCAAAGAACCCATAGACATGAACAAAATGTATACGGTTGTCACTTGGGGTGGTTTGTTAGAAGGCACGGACGGTATCCCCCAATTCCAACGCGCCGGCGAACGAATGGCTCGAGAACATTTCGGAGAAGACGCCTTGATCGATTACGATGAACTCATGACCTCGGGATTCTTCCACGAAGGCACGCCGTTCAAAACGCTCATCATCCGCCATCTCTGTCGCTGGCGCTGGCGCGAACTCCAACATAAATGCGTGAGCTTTGAAAACTTAGACTACGACGAGGACGGCTTACTCTCCGCCTCGGACGTCGAAAAAGCTTTGCTCGATTACACGGACTCAAAATCCCCTCGCTTAGAGGCTGAATCCATGGTTCGCCTCTTCGAATCCGGTTTACGAGAGGACAACGGCGGCGTCTCCAAGAGCTCCTTGGACGTCTGCTTAGAGCCGTTTTGGAAATCGGAAACGTCTTTAAAGCTGGTCGAGTACGAGCAGTCCCAGCTCACCTCCGTGGACGAGAGCGACGGCGAGGGGTTGCCCTGGTGGATCGCCGAACAATTACAATCGCAACAACAACAATCGCAACAACAGGAAGACGAGTTTCATCATCGTCTTCATCGACGGGGCGGCAAACAACAACAACAACAACAACAACAACAACAACAACGTTTATAAAATAATAATAAAAGCTTTTAGTCTCCGTCGCGTGTAATTCAATATCTTTGTATCATCAGCATCACATAAAAACGACGCTCTCATCAACAGTATATCATCGCCGGCGGGCGGACGCCGTCGACCGAACGAACCCGCGCGTGGCTCTTTCCTCACAAGAACACCACCACCAGAACAACAAATAAACATAAACACGACGTAAACATGGACGCGGCGAAAGAGGCCAAAGCGGACGCGGAAAAAAAAGCGCGCGAGTTATTGCCGTGGTACACGAGAATGTGGTTGGTGTGCACGTGCAGATGATTGCTTTGATTTAATCGAATCTTAGAGAGACGTAAACGCGGAAGAGAGATGGAGAAAACGACTGCGCTTTCGCCGTTCAAGACGATGCGGATTTCGACGAAGACTTCTCTTAAAAGCGAGAGCGAGAGAGGACGGAGGCAAAAAAAACACGCCTCGAATTCCTCCTCGAATTCCTCGTACCTGAAAACGAACAACAACCGATCGTCTCCGTTAGAGAACGCGAAAGATGAACTCGAAGTTCTGTGCGTCCAAATGAACAAAGGAATCGATATTTCAGAGAGAGAGAAAGAGGAGGTGGACGAGCGCGTGAAAAACGTCGAGAAGTATTATCAATCATCATTGATGAGTAGCACAATGGAAAATGTGGCGAACGGGTATTGGCGAGTGATCTATTCCACGGCGCCGCCGCCGTCGAATGGACAATTGTTCGGGCCGATTTGCGGGACGGCGTTTCAATCCATCGATAAGGAGGAGAAGACGTACGAGAACGTGTTAGCGCTCGGGAATTGGCTGACGCTGAGATTGAAAGCGACGTACGAGATTTTGGAGAATACGAATGAAACTCGATGGACGGTGAGTTTTAGATCTATTCAGGTGGAACTTTTCGAGAAGAAAGAGCCGGTTTTCGTAAAGGCGTTTCCGAAAGGGACCACGAGAGAGTGGTTGACGACGTTTCAAGACGACGAGTGGAGGATCGTGCGAGCGGGCAGAACGAAGGAAGAGATTTCCAAGAACGTGTTCGTGATGCGTCGAGAGAAGCCGTGGTGGGAGACGTGATCTTTTCTTATTAAACGACGGGGCATTTAAATACACAACTCCTGCAATGTGCGCTGTATGATTAATTGTTATACACTCGCTCAACCACGCTCAACCACGCTTTACCTTTGCTGCAAAATTTGGCGCGCGCTCATCTCGCTGAACAACGCGTTCACTTTTTTCGACGTTTTGTACACCACGTCCGCGAAAGAGTCCAACCGTTTGTGGTCTCTCAATTGGCCGACGTCTAAAAATCCAAAGTGCGGCAAGTGAAATCTTCCGCCCATCACTAACTTTCTCTTCTCCTCTCTATCCGGTAAAATGTGGCTGCTTTCGCCGCTCAGCGCTCTTTTCCGCATCGCCCTCAACACGTCCGGCACGCTCGCTCGATTCACCTTATCTATCAACCACCCGGGGATGTTACTCCCCGGATCGGTTAAAATTTCGTACGTCACCGAAACGCCGTTCGCGGTCAACGAACCCTCTCGATTTTTCTTAGACGGTTGAATCGTCCACCCTCCATCGTTCGCCAACAATCTCACCACGCCTTTCTTCGGTTTCGGTCCCACATTTTCCGTATCCAACGTCCACCTGCTCTCGAACCCTTTCTTGCGATTATTCTTCGTCTCGATGCGAATGGTATAGTCGCGATTCTTCACCACCGGAGCGGTCACCACGCCGTACACGTAAAACGTCGCCGAACCATCCGCGAGTTTCCCTCGCGTTTTCAAAACCTTATGTTTCCCCACGTACGGTACGAACTGCGCGTACTCGTCCAAATCCGCCACCGCTCTCCAAAAATTTATCGGAGAGACGTCCTCGTACGTCACCGTCGCTCTGATTTCTTTGATTGGGTTGTCACAACTGTCTTTAGTACTGGTGTTTTGATTTTCCCGGGTCCAGACTTCGATCCCGTCTTTCGTCGTCGTTTGTTTCGCGAATGCTCCTGTTTTTTTCCCTCCTTTATTACTACTCCTTTTACTACTATTATTACTCCTTTTCTCGACATTATCGACGTTCGAAGTCGCGATATCGTCGTCCGTTTTTCTCCGTCGTTGTGGTCTAATTTTAGTCTTCGTAACGCTTGTTTTTCCTTCGTCTCTTTTCTTAAGCGTCTTATTACTCTGAGATTGTCGCCTTTGAAACCAGAACGCGGCGGCGCCGTCGTCGGTCGCGTTGCTCTCCATCATTTTTATGTGGTTTTTCGTAAAGAAACAAAACGTTCGTTTGTGTTCGAGAGAGAAAAGATATGCGCGCAAAAGAGAGAAATGTCGAGTCAACTTAGAGAGAGAAAATGAGGAATTTTACTTTACTACTTTTACTACTACTATTACTACTGCTGCTAAAACTCACTCTCGTTATTCTCCTGGTGCAAAGGACGAGGAGGACGAGGAGGATAAGGAGGAGGACGACGCCATAATAATAGATGATGATGACCTTTCGATTTCCTGATCTTTCTTGGCGCGTTCCTTGACGCATCGAGAATGTTGACACCGTCGCCTCGAGAAGTTCAAATCCAACCGCGCGACGCGTATTCCAGCTTCTGAGTTTTCCTTTTTCTCCCACTCTTTGAAAGCGACGGAGTAAGCGACGTATAAATGGCATCCTCGCTGTAACATGGTCGGGTAATGGATTAATGGCCTGTTTATTGGAGCCGAGGCGTAATAGGCGCGCGAGCCGGGGACTTCTTCGATTTGCGCCAACACGGCCCAGTTTTTACCTCTGTCGGGAGAAACCGCCACGGTTAAGTTGACGCGCATTTGTTTTAATCCGTATTGTCGATCGTGGGAGTTGTAGGCGATGGCGGTTTGGCCGTCGGAGAGAACGATGGCGTTGATTTTCGAGTTTGGATTCGGGAGTTCAATAGGCGCCGCGGAGGTCCAGCTAATGCCGCCGTCGTCTGATTCCGAGCGGTAGATTTTACCCGTAGCCGTTCGGAAGAATTGAACGAGTTCGCGTTCTTTGTACCGCACGATGGTACCTTCAATGAGCCACGTGTTGTTGCTCGATAACGTCAGCTGTTCCGTCCACGAGCGATCTTCGCACTTGCGATTTTGTTTCGCCACGTTTGGGCATTTTAAGGATAAACACGTATCGAAGCCTTTTTGCGACAATTCGTGTTTACACGCTTTGCACAGACGCCTGGCTCTGTTTTTATCCTCCGTGCACGACACGTCGCCTCGTAAAACGCCCGCGGATAAAGCGTCGTTAATTAACGGGTTCAGCTCTTTCATCGCTCGCATTTGCGCTTGCGGATCGCACGTGGATTTTCGCGGGCTTTCTCTCCAAACCGGGATGGCCCAATTCGTACCTCCCGATCCGGATCGCATGACGACCGGTGGGTTCGCGGTGACTAACGGCCAACCTTCGCCTTGGCTCGAGAGCACAACTGGGTAGGACCAATCCTCGCCGTCTTCCGATTGGGTCATCAGAATATCTCCTCCAGGGTTCCATCCATCCTCTCTCAACTCTGGATTTACGCGACATTTGCTCGATTGCGAATAGAATAAGGAAATGACGCCATCTTCGTCCTTCATCATGGATGGACCCCACATGGGACCGTCGCCGCCGGCGCGCGCCGAGTCAGATCGAAGACCAAACAATCGAGTCGGTGCTGACCACGTGATCCCGGCGTCCTTGGATAACGACAACGCGATGTGTTGATCCCCGTCGCCTTCTCTCTCTTTCGCTTGTTGCCAAGAGGCGAGCAAGTCGCCGTTTTTTAAACTCACTATGGACGCCATGTGCATGTACTTCATTTCTTCGGAGGATTTTTGCACCCACGCGTGCGATATACACGTCGCGGACACGGACAGATCCGAGTTTAAATCGCAATCGAAACAGTGCGGCGTGGCGTGTAAATCGCGCGGTTTACAAACGGCGTTTCCCGATGTCATAGTTTTCGGTAAAGCGCTTTCGTCGAATTTATCCGGAGGAGAGTCGCAGAGAGGCAGCATGGCTTTCCTCGCCACGTCTGGGAAGTCAATTTCCATCGCTTTGGTAAACTCCTCTTGAAAGTTCAAGTTGGACGGGTTCTCTTTCGCTCGTTTTTGCGCGCGGAGAATGAAAGCGTCTCCCGGCATTGCTCTCCAAGCGATTTGGCCTAACGCCGGATCCAATTCTCGATCGAGCCAGTAACTATACGCTCTCTTTTTCACCGAGGTTGCGTTGACAGCTTCACTCGTCGTCGTCATCGAAGAAGTCGTCGTCGCCGCCGTGTTCTTCAGCTCTTGCGCACTCTTCAACTCCTTCTCGTCTCTCTCCTTCTCCTTCTGCAAATGACTCGCGTCGTCCGTTTCTCCGTCGTGGTTCATCGCCGTCGCTTCGATCGACGCCTGATGATCGATGTATCGCTCTTCGCTCGAGACGACATCGACGGAGTTACTCGTCGTCGTCGTCGTGGTAGTACCGGCGGCGCTCTCGCCGCTCCCTCCTAACATCATCGCGTCTAAATCATCAAAAGCGTGTTCTCCCACATCTCCTCCGTTTTCCTTTTCGTTGTTCAAACGTGAAGTAGGAAACACGAGTCTTTTCACCTCCGCGTTCGTCGAAAGCTCTCCTTCGTCTTCGATGTCGTTTATGTCGTGCCTGCTTCGATACCGTTCCAGCAACACGTTCAACACTGCTTTCATTTTACTACTTTTACTACTACTGCTGCTCTCGTGATTTGATGATACAGACGATGACGACACCGCGGCAAAGTCGTCCTCTTCGTTTTCATCGTCTCGAGTACTCGTTACTCTCCTTCTTCGTCGTCCTCTCGTCTGTTGTTCTTGTTGTTGAATGGAATTCGCTCCAAAATCATCAGAATCTTCCCCGGGGTCTGTCACAGAAACATCAGCGGAAACAGGGGTGGACACAAAGAAAGCCGCAGCACAAACGATAAAAACGAAAACGAAAAAACAATGTCTTCGTCTCGTTCTTTTCAAAGCGAATAAGGTTGGAATCGCCGTCATTTTTGGAGCGTGTATTCTCACGTTAAACTCCCTCTCACAGAGCAGAGATTTTTCTTCGTTTCCTTCCTGAACGCACTGACGCATTTCGCACAAAAAAGACGCACAAAAAGAAGCGCTTTTGATATTCTTTAAAGTATTCTCTCTCACTCTCGCGAAATTACCGAGATCGATCGAACCGCGCGATCGTGCGGAGAGATATTCATTTTTTGTGTTCGCGGTGAGATTTGGAACGAACCTGCGCGGAGTGGTATATTCTCTTTTACATCATCATCATCATGCGAAGATTTTGCGCGTTGATTTCGCGCACCACGAAACGGTCTTCGGACGAGATCAATTTCCTGCGGAAAAGCGTAGCATTAGGAAGCGCCTCTTCCGCGCAAACGACGTCCTCTGAAACGACGAAAAGATCGTTTTCAACCAATAATACTCCTGCCGTGGATGAGAATCTCGTCCCAGTGTTCGTCGACGGCAGAGAAGTGCACGTACAAAAAGGCGTGACGGTACTCCAAGCGTGCGAACACGCCGGTGTGCACGTCCCACGGTTTTGCTACCATCCGCGGTTGTCCATCGCGGGGAATTGCAGAATGTGCCTGGTAGAGGTGGAAAAATCACCGAAACCAGTCGCCTCGTGCGCCATGCCAGTGATGCCGAACATGAACATCAAGACGACGACGGATTTGGTGAAGAAAGCGAGGGAAGGCGTGATGGAGTTTTTGTTAATCAACCACCCGCTGGATTGCCCGATTTGCGACCAAGGCGGCGAGTGCGAGTTGCAAGACCAATCGATGATTTTTGGCTCGGATAGAAGTCGGTTTACGGAAGGGAAACGAGCGGTGGAAGATAAAGAGTTAGGGCCGCTCGTGAAGACGGTGATGACGAGGTGCATTCACTGCACGAGGTGCGTGAGATTCGCGACGGAAGTCGCCGGCGTGCAAGAGTTAGGGGTGACGGGAAGAGGAGGTCAAGCGGAAATCGGAACGTACGTGAGTAAGTTGTTGAGTTCCGAGTTGAGCGGGAACGTGATTGATTTGTGCCCGGTTGGCGCGTTGACCTCGAAACCGTTCGCGTTTACCGCGAGAAGTTGGGAGTTGAAACCAACCGAGACGATCGACGTGTTGGACGGGTTAGGAAGCTCCATTCGCGTGGACTCGAAAGGTACGGAAGTCATGAGAATCACGCCCAGGTTGCACGAAGGCGTAAACGAGGAATGGATTTCGGACAAAGCGAGATTTTCCTACGACGGTCTGAAAAGGCAAAGATTAGATGCCCCGTACGCGAAGAACCCGAAAACGAACAAATTGGAAAAAGTCACCTGGGAAACCGCGTTGGAAATTGTCGGCGAACAGTTGAGCAAGGCGGACCCGAGAAATTTGAGAGCGGTAGCCGGTAAGCTCGCGGATTGCGAGAGTATCGTCGCTTTGAAAGATGTCATGACGTCGTTAGGATGCGTGAACTTTGAAGTGGAAGGCGTAAACGCAGACGCGGTGAATGTTGATTCGAGATCGAACTACATCATGAACTCGAACATCGTAGGCGTGGAAGACGCCGACGTCGTCTTGATGGTGGGCGCGGACGTTCGCTTAGAAGCGCCCGTTTTGAACGCCAGATTACGCCGCGCGAACGTCGCGGGTGGCGTAAAAATGGCCACGTTAGGACATCACGGCGACTTGACGTACCCAGTTGAAAACTTAGGCACGGAAGCGTCCATCATCAACGACTTGCTTTCCGGCAAACACGCGTTTAGCGAAACGTTGAAAAACGCGAAAAACCCGTGCGTCATCGTCGGTTCCGCGGTGTTAAACAGACCGGATTGCGCGCAGTTATTGAAGAGTTTACACCAATTGTCGGACCAATTCGGTGTCGTTACCAACGACTGGAACGGATTTAACGTTCTGCAAGCGTCTGGAGGCACCACCGGCGCGTTAGACCTCGGTTTCGTCTCCTCGAAGAACAAACACATTAGCGAAAACGACGGCTTGAAAGTCGTCTACAACTTAGGCTCGGAGACCATCTCCTCGTACGACTCCGAACCGGGGAAGAAATTCGTCATCTACCAAGGCCACCACGGCGACGTCGGCGCGGCTGGTGCGGACGTTGTCCTCCCTGGCGCGGCGTACACGGAAAAAGACGCCACGTACGTCAACACCGAAGGAAGAGCGCAAAGGGCGTTAGCCTGCGTGGCGCCTCCGGGATTAGCGAGAGCGGATTGGAAAATCTTACGAGCGGTTTCCGAATTCGCCATGGTTCCTTTGAAATATAACACCATCGAGCAGTGCAGAGAGAGATTGGCGGAAGTCTCCCCAACCTTCAACGCCATCGATGAAGTCGAACCGAGCTTATGGTTAAACGGCGCCTCGTACGCGCATTTAGCCGGAGGGACGCCCAACGTCGCCGCTAAAGGCGGAGCAGGTAAAAAAACCAGCGGTGCGACTGTTTTCGCCTCCGAACCGTTAACGACGAACGTCGAGAACTTCTACATGACCGACGCGATTACGCGAGCGAGCGCGACCATGGCGAGATGTTCCAAGGCTAAAGCGACTGGATCCGCTTTTTAGTTTTTGATTTTATTTGTTGTATTTATAGAGAGAAAACCATCCTCATTAAAACGTTCGTTCGTTCATTATTCTCGTGCAAATATACTCTCGCATCGCCCTCTTCTTCTTCAACGATGACGTTTCAAAACGTAAACGACGCGAACGAAGAACTCGCGGGAGCCTCCGTGATGATGAACAACCCTAACGCTCGGCAAAGATTCGCTCCGGGAAATTCGAGTTCGAATTCGAACAACAACAACAACAGACCGTCGTCTTCGTATCATCACCATCACCATCAAAGACGAACGAAAAGAAGCAACAACAACAGCATCACGACAATTAATATTATCAAAAGAGCGACGAAGAATAAGACGAAAATCTGTCTCGTCGCTTTACTCGTCTTTATATCGTTCGTGAATCTGATGGTGTTTTCGAGAGATTCCGAGGCGAGATTGATGTCCTCTGGGAGGAAATACGCTCAGAAGAAAGACGCACAACGTCGGGAAGAATTATCACACGAAGACTACGACTTTGGTAGTAAAGACGAAAAAGGTAGAAAGAAGGACGATTCAGACGATTCAGACGATTCAGACGAAAAACCGAGCTTAGAAACCGCCTTGTTGGGATCCGCGTTAGCGGTGGACAGTCCTACGTTAACGTCTGGATTCAAATCGCTGAGCTACCCGTCTTTGGCGGAAGTCGGGGACTCGAAGCGCACGTTTTTAGTCGCCTTTGAAGGGAATTGGGAATGGGGCGTTCCGAAATCGCTGACGAACAGGGAGTTGGATCAGAGGAAAATAGAGGACATCAACGAATCTCGAGGCGGGCACTGTTACGTCAGTCGAGGACGGGTGTTACCGATACAGCCGGGATCGGACGTCGCGCCGAAGGAGCAATGGCACGCGCCAAAGATGGCGGTGAAAGGAACGTCTTCGAATGATAAGTGTTGGCGTCCCCAGTTGTTCGTGGTGCCACAAACGCACGAGGTTTTGTTGTTTTATAAGCGAGGCGCGAGTCGAGAGACGTGGGAAGGTTTTTTGAAACGCTCGTTGGACGGCGGGAAGACGTGGTTAGAGGAGGAGAAGTTACCGCCTGGAATTTTAGGCCCGTCGAAGAATAAAGTTTTGAGAAACAGCGAAGACGAATCGATTCTGAGCGCGAGCGAGAGGTGGACGCGGTCGAGCGCGTGCGCGTGGATCGAGAGAGCGGAAAGAGAAGGGAGAGATTGGACCGTGAAAAGCGGTCCGATTCGCATGGAGAAGAAAGGTTTACAGGAACGATACGGCGGAGGAAGAATGGGCGATAAAGCGGCCGAAGAGGAAGCGAGAGATTACGGAGGCATCGAACCCGCGATATTTTATAAAGACGATGGAACTTTAGTCGTTCTCGCTCGACCGGCAAAAACGACCGAACGGTTTCCGAAAAGTTTATCCGGCGTCGTGCACGCCGGAGGACGATCGAAACAGTCCTCGAGATATTTTCCGAAAATGTTAAAAGCTGAATTGAAAGACGAACCGAACGCGCAGTGGTCGGCATTTAAGGAAATCGCGGATTTACCTTTACCAACCGTATTTGGTCGAGGATTCGACGTGGAAAAGTTAACCGACGGACGCGTCGTGTTAGTTATGAACGACCCGGGTAAGAAAGGCGTGAGCGTAAAAATCTCGAGAGACGACGGCGAAACGTTTCGAGAGGCGTTTGTGATTGAAGACGGCGACGATGAAGACGAAAGCAGTGGTGGTAGTAGTGGTAGTAGTAGTAGTAGTGGTAGTAGTAGTAGTTACACGAGGGATCCAGTGATTCACGTGGCGAACGATGCCATGATTCACGTGGTTTACGTTGCCAACAACGGGAAGAAGATCAAGAGAGCGGTGTTGGATCCCGAACAGTTATAGTATTAGTCATGTATGATAAGAAATAATTTTAGAGCATATCAAAAATGTAATAATATAGTGGTGCAACAGTTAATGAAAGAGAGTGATTCTATCGCCGGGATAGATGACGTCTGGGTATTTGACCAAGTTCCCGTTTGCGTCTCTCACTTCTACTTTTTCCGGCAAAACGCAGCCGGTGGCCGCGCACAAGGAATCCCCGGGTTTCACCTCGTACTCACCTCTGCGTAACGGACCTCTAGGGTCGTCCGGGTAAAAGTAATCTATGTTGTTACCGCTTTGCTGCTGCTGCTGCTCTAATTTCTGATGTTGTTCAGACACGTCCACGTCTTCGATGGAGACGAACCGTAAATCTCTCTCGTCCGCGCTTCTCGAACTGCGGAATCCAACCAAGAACAAACCAATCGCGGCGCCGACTAAAACGTTCGGATCGATCGTTTGTACGATCGATCGCAAAGTCGTAAACTTTTTTAAAACCGTTCGTCTGGACCTATCAGCTATTCTTGAGACTAAACCGATGGGTTTGCGAATGATATTTCGACTCGCTCGCTCCCTCGCTTGCATAGAAATGTCGGTTAAAATGCCTCTTTGCCGTAAACTCCTCAACGCTTGCTCTTTCGTTTGTTGTTGTTGTTGATTCGTTTGTTCGTCTCGAAAACTTCTATTCGCGACGGAGGTGTTCATGGACGACCTCACCGGCGATAACGGCGGACCGACGGAAACTTTCGACGTGTCCAATAAGAAAGACCTTTGACTCCTCGCGTGGTTGGTGTCCACGCTCCTTTCCTCTTCTTCTTCTTCTTCTCGCGTTCTATTTATCGTCTCTCTGCTATTATTATTGTTGTAGCTAAAATTATTATTCAGGTTTTCAAAATCGTGCGCGATTTCCGAAACCGTCGCACCCGTCGATATTGGATTCATCACACCTCCCGTGACTCTCTCTCTTTTTTCCCTTTCCTTTTGCGCTCGTTTCATCTCCTCCAACTGCTTCTCCAACGCCTCTCGCCGTTTCTTCTCCTCTTCCAACTCTTTCGATTTCAACGTCACAGTTTCTTGCGCCTCTCGCGTCACCTCTTCCGGTTTCTTAAACTGCGGCGGCGTTCGAGAGAATCGTTCGAGAAGTTGCTTCCGTCCTTCCGAAATCTGGTGTTTCCCGATTTCAAACACGCCGCCGCCGCCGCTCGATTGTTTCTCGGGCGTCTTCTCGCCGTCCGGGTGAACATTTTTATTCGCGACAAGATTCCTCGCTTTCTCCTTCCCGAAATTCACGCCTTCCAGCGTCACTCTCACGCACACGTGCCCGACGATGTTTTCCCTCAAATCGTCCCACATCGCGATCCATTTCCCCGGCACTTTCCCTTTATTCTCATTCGCGAACAGTTGGAAATCCATGGTTCCAAATCCCACAACTTTGGTCATCTCCTCGTCTAACAACTCCACCGATAAGTGCGTGTACGTGTTCACGTTCAAGGTCAGCGGTAAATGTATCTCCGCTCTAAAAACTGGATCTGTGCCGAACGCACCGTCGGTTATTGCGACGGAGTCGACTAAGCCAGGCGCGAGTAACGCGCACCGAACTCTGGTTTTCAGATTCGCGCGTTCGTGGAACGAGCGCCCGGCGATGACTGCGACGGAGCAGACGTCTTTTTTTAACATGCGTTTTAAAACGTCGTCTGCTTCTTCTTCAGCGGCGAGAGTACCACCTCTGAAAAAGCCTCGATATCCTCGTTGTCCTCCTCGTTTCGAAGAGGAAGACCCTCCTCTCGAAGGCGAGAACATTTTATTTTAAGTGAGAGCGGTGAATATAAATCAGCACAACAAAGTGATGTGTCGAGTTCCTTCCCAACGGACTTCTTCTTCTTCTTACTTTTTTCGTTGTTTTCTCTGTTCTGTAAAATTCGTTTGCTGTTTTTTTGAATTTTTGATCGAAAGAGCGAAACTTGTTCTTCTTTGAACAGAAGAAGAAGCAGTCTTTTGGGCAGAATTTTTGCCTTCTTCTGTTTTGAATTAAAAAAGAGATTTTGTCTCTCGTTTTCAACGAGATCGCTCGTTCTCGCGTTTTCACTCGTTCTTGAAGAGAAAAAAAGAGATCGAACGAGAAATTTCTCATCCCTCATATCAGCACTCCCCGATCATCACATCACATAATACATAAAATATGGCCTGCACTTTATCCGCTTCGGGTTTACTCCCGCTCAAACAACGAGTAGTCTCGAGAAGTTCCAGAAGAAACTCCGTTTGCGTCAAGGTACGGTTTCTTATTTAGTATATTGTGTTTTAAGAGAGAGACGAGAGAAGCGATTTTTTTCTTTTTTCTCTCTCTATCTTTTGGGTTTGGGATCCAATTTTGTGTTGTGTTCCTCTTTCTCTCTTTCAAACGTAGAACAACTCGCGCGCAACGTGAATGCGCGCGCGCAGTTGAGGAGAGTTTTTGGGCGCGTTGTTGCGTTGTTCTCCGATATACATATATATTTGTATAGTAAAAGAGAGAAAGAAAGAGAGAGAGAGAAATTGGATGTCGATGATGTGTGTTTGGGTGAGAGAGAGACCGCCTTTGGCTGTAGGAGAGAAAAACGAGAGAAACGTTCCTCCTTTTACAAAACACAGGACGAAAAAGGAGGAGATAATCGTATCTTTTTCCAGGGGGGGAGATGCGGCTATTTAGGGTTATTTTTTTTCTCTTTTTTCAAACTTCTCTCTCTTTGTTGTGTATTGTGTGCTGACATGAAAAACGTTTTTCTTCTACTTCTTACGTCAAACACCAATCACGCGTAAAACAACGCATATATAGGCTTCTTCCCAAACGACGAAACAATTTATCGCGCAAAAAAGCGAGCAATTGTCTAAATCCGTCGCCGCGGCGACGACTTCTGCGTTGTCTTTCGCCGCCGCGCCTCGCGAAGCTTTCGCGAGCGCGAACGAGTCCATCTCTGACGTCGCTTTGGCGAACGTGAACATTTTGGGCGTCATCGCCGTCGCGTTGTTCATTATTATCCCGGTGTCCTTTTTGGTCATCTTGTACGTGAAATCCACGGCGGAAGGCAACGTTTCCGGTGGTTTCTCGCAATCGTACTACGACGAGTCGAAGAAGATGGGAAAGAAGTTGACGAACGAAGCCGCCGTGCTGAAAGGCAAAGGGACTGGCATGAGACCGGAGAAGTAGACATCATCTCTTAAGAGAGAATAAGAGAGAGAGAGAGAACAAGAGAGAGAGAGAAAGAGAAGGACTACTATCATTTTTATATATAGCTTTGAAATTCGCGAAACAACACAAACAAACAACAATACAACAAGAAGAGTATAAACGTATAATAATACATCGCGCGGTAGTAGTAGTACTTAAAAAAAAATCGTTCTTCTTCTCTTCTTTTTCTACAATAATATGCGCTGCTAGATTATATACTATATTTATTAAACGAGTATATGTGGGGGCAATCACTTAATGCTGGCTAACACGGACCGAACTTGCTTTTTTTGATCCTCCGATAAGATCGCGTCGTCGCCCGGGAACTGAATGTCAAACTTGATTTTCAAATCGCCTCTGCCACTTTGAGATTTCGAGAGCGGCATGCCTTGACCGCAAATGACTTTGACATACTTCGGGCTGATCACGTGCGGGACGCTGACGTCGATGCTCTTCCCGTCGATGGTGTACACCGTCGACGACCACCCGCACATGGCGTCCACCAAATCTATCTTCACCGTTTTAATCAAATCGTTCCCGTCTCTCGCAAAGTGCGGATGTTTCTTCTCGTCGATTTCAAACACCAAATCCGCAGCTATCGTGTTTCTATCCTCGTCGCCTCCTTTCTCCGCGAAGGTTATTTTCGTCCCTTTTTTAAACCCTGCGCGAATGGGTACTTCTATAGTTTCCGCTTTCGATTTTTGGTTCCCGGACGCGTCCAACACTTTCCTCGTGATTTTCAACTTTTTCGTCGCGCCGTAGAACAAATCTTCCAAACTGACCGCGAGTTTCTGCTCAACCGCAGGTGGTTTCGTCCTTTGCCTTTGTTGTTGCGGCATGCCGCCTCCCATGCCGCCGAACGGGTCCCCGCCCATGCCCCCGAAGCCGCCTCCCATGCCGCCGAACGGGTCGCCTCCCATCCCTCCGCCGCCGCCGCCGAAGAACTCTTTGAATATATCGTGCGCGTGTTGTTGCGAGAACCCGTGTCCTCCACCGTTACCACCCCCTCCGAACCCGTCTTGTAACCCATCTTCGCCGTACCGGTCGTAAATCTCTTTCTTTTTCGGATCGGTCAAGACTTCGTACGCCTCGGAGACTTCTTTAAACTTCTTCTCGGCTTGCGCTTGTTTGGAGCCTGGGTTTTTATCCGGGTGCCATTTCATGGCCAGTTTTCGGTAGGCTTTTTTGAGCTCGGCGTCCGAGGCGTCTCGGGAGACGTCGAGGATCTTGTAAAAGTCTCGGCCGCCCATGTTTTCGAAGCCGTTTCCTTCACAGAATGAATGAAGTTTCTCTCGAATCGAATCGAATCAAAAGCCAACGTTCACGTTGCTTTCTTCTTTGCGCGCTCGTTTTAAGCGCAATAAAAACAAAGACGCAGTATAACGACAATGCGATACTAAATCGCTCGTTGTTGTGTCTCTTTCCGGAGTGTACTCAAAGCCTTTCTCTCTTCTCTCCGTGTGTATTTGTGACGTGTGCAATCGTGTGGAAATAATGAAGCATTTTCCAATCCAATCGGCCGCACTTTTTAGGAGTAACAACACGAGGGAGAGAGAGACGGAAAGAATGCGGGAGGAGGAGGAAAAGGAGGCAGAAAAGGAGGAGGACGCAGAAGACGCGTGTTTTCGAGGGTGCTGCCGCGTTTTGAAGACCACGAAGAGAGGGACTCGTGATGATGATGAAACGAACGCGTTTCCAAAGATGACGTTCCGCTTGGCGAAAGATTTGGTAAACGTCAACGCGATGATGACATCGATTACGGGGTCTTCTTTCGAGAATACTACTACTACTACTACTACTACTACTACTACTAATAATAATAAAGCGGGGAAAAAGAATCAAAGATTGTGTATTAAAATGTTCACCTCGAACGCATCTCAAGTCTATCTGTCGAGAATGTACGAGCAACCGGTGGCAATTAAACTGCCAATCCTACGCACGAAAACCGACATCGACCGGTACCACTGCGAGTTACGGATCGTCGCATCTTTAAAACACGAAAACATATGCTCGATTTTAGGCGCTCGAGCGTGGCCACCGGAATACGCGCTCGTGTTTCCGTGGTGCGAGAACGGGTCGGTACATCAAGCGATACACGTCAACCGGTGGGTACCGAATTTGGGAGGCGCGTTTAAAGTGTGTTGGCAAACGGCGAAGGCGTTGAGATATTTGAAAGAAACGCACGACGTCGTGCACAGAGACGTGAAACCGAGCAACATATTGTTGGACGAGAAATGGAACGCGAAATTGACTGATTTTGGCTTATCGGAATATCGAGCGGATTTGGAAAACTCGTTGCAAGCGGCGATATACAACGAGAGCGTGAAGTCCGAGGACGCAGAAGGGAGGGCGATTGATATCAACGGTAAGTTTGTCGCCAACGACGGGAACGCGCCGAGCGGCGGGTTTCAAAAGCAACACTTGGTCGGGACGTTAGCGTACATCGCTCCAGAGGTGTTGATGCGAGTGGTGTCCACGTACGCCAGCGACGTGTATTCCTCTGGGATTACGTTTAACGAAGTCGCGTCGAGAGTGGAACCGTACGCCGATCGAGAGCGGAACGTGGCGTTGGCGCACACGTGCATGGATTTGAGTTACAACGACGGCGATTTAGCGAAAGCGATCGTGATTGAAAATTTGCGACCGGTGAAAGCGTTTTTTGATGCCGACGAGGAAGAAGAGAAAGAGAAAAATGTAAAGGAAAAGGAGGAGGAAGAAGACGAAGCAAATAGAGGTAGAAGAGATAACAATAATAGCAATAAAAACGAAGTAGAAGTTTCGCTCCAACGCGAATTCGAAAAACTCGTCACGAAAATGTGGGACGGGAAACCGGAAAACAGACCAGATTTCGCGGAAATAGAAGAACGGTTACGAAAAGGCGTCGAGACGTACGAGAAAGAAATCGGGGCGTGCGTTTGGACGCAAGCTGCTCTTTCCGAGTCTTCCTACGAGAGCAGAGAAGACGAGGACGCGACGATGACTGACGCCGAAAACGAGGACGGGGAGGACGCCGCCGGAAAGAACGATCAAAAGACTGCGTTTGGAAATCGCGCTCGATTCGCGCCGTGCGCGTTCGACGCGCCGTTGTCTTCTTATTCGACGATGGATGCTACTACTACTAATAACAACAATGATAAGGGTACAAAACCACCGTGCATCGTCTCCAACACCGGCGCGTTTGCCACCGCGGGCGCTCGAGGCAACGACAAGATGGAAGACAGGCACAAGATTTTCCGCGATTTCAACGGGCTTCCCCATTGCGCCGTGATGGCGGTGTTCGACGGCCACAGAGGATTCGAGTGCGCGGAATACTGTTCGGAAAATCTCTCCGACGCCATATTATCCGAATGGGGCGAGAACGGAAACGATATCCCGTCGACGCTTAAAAAAGTCTTTCAAAAACTCCACCTGGCGTTTGTCAAACACTGGACGGAAAAAGAACGCAGAGACATGCACAAATCCACCGCGGATCCAAAATCGAAAAAGAAACGGTATCCCGGCTGCACGGCGACGGTGTGTTTCTTCTGGGGTGACGATGTGTACGTCGCCAACGCTGGAGATAGTCGAGCGGTTTTAGGCCACCATCCAACCGGAAACGACGAGGTCGACGCCGACGAAACGACGTGGTCGACCGCTCTGAGCGAAGACCACTGCGCGTCCTCGAACGCGAAAGAGTTGGAACGAGTGAAGAATTCCTCAGAAAACGTAAAAATACGAACTTTAGAGAACGGTCAAATACGCGTCGGCGACGCCGGTTTAGCGGTGACTCGAGCGTTAGGCGATTGGGATTGCACGGAATCCGGAGGCGTTTTGTCCGAGCCGGAAGTAATCAAGAAGACGCTCTCCGCCGACACGGACGCTTTCATCACGATCGCGTGCGATGGTTTGTGGGACGTGTGCACGAACACCGACATGTGTTCGATCATACGAGATACGGTGAAAGAGCCGAGCATGTGCGCCAAACGTTTAGGATGCGAAGCGTTGAATAGATTGAGCGACGATAATATCAGCGTCTTGGTCGGCATTCTCGGCAACGAAGGCACGTTCGCCAAAGTTTCGTGGAAGAGCACGTATAACGACGGCTTTAGCGGGTTGAAGTGATGCTTTTCTACCGCTGCTGCTGCTGCTGCTGATGTAATACTAATATATAGTACTAGTTGATTTTCTAATAATGAACGATACCGTAATCAAAGAGAGAGAGAGTATATATATTGGCTTTCGGCTTTTCTTCTTAAGTTGAGGCTTTTCTGATTATGATTAAACAATTTTGTGGGGTATAAGATGCGTTGCTAAGAGGTAATAGATACGTTTACTCGCGCATTGAACGGAGAATAAACACATTTACTTGCCTGTTTAAAGAGAGAGGAAATCGAGAAAGAAATTAACATCCATCGTCAGTCAATCAATCACAAATCTTCACAAACTTTAGATTATTTCGACGCACCACTCGCGAAGTCCACGCACGGCGCTCCGGTAATCGTCTTGCACCCAACATTCGATCGCGCCACGTTCGCCGCCAATCTCCCGTCAAAAGTCGTGATATCCGCGGACCCGTCCTTCTCGACGTAGACAACCGGTCTTCCGTCCGGAACGAACGGTTGGACAAACTTTTGCGCCGCGGCGTTCGGGACGCCGTTTTGGAGCGTGAGGCCCATGATTTCAGCCTGCGCCGGGGCGGAGTTGAAGAGCATGATCGCGGCGGCGCCGGCGGCGGCGATTTGTTGCGGCTTCCTGCATTGATGAATGACACACACACACACAGAGAGAGAGAGAGAGAGAGAGAGAAAGAGGTGTTAGTTTGAAAAAAAAATCCAACAGTCTCTCTGGTATTGCGCAAACAGAGAGTACGCAGTTCCTTTTTCCTTCGTTTCCTCAGGAGTACAATCTCCTTCATTTTGCGTATCTTTTGGGGCAGAAACCAAGTTTGAGGCAAAAAGAAGGAGATAAAAAAAACAAATTCTCATCTCGAATGTCTCGAATTCGCGCAGGTTTGCGGACGACGCGAACGGCAACGCGACTTTGAAGAGATACGTTCGGTGGATGTAGATGTATATATCTTTGTCTGTGTGTTGAGTTCGCTCGTTTTGAGACGACTCGTACTCTTACTCTCTCTTTTTTCGGAGAGCGAAATTTGCGCGGGTAACGACCGAAATTCCATCATCGCTCGTCGCCCACAAATCGGAGAAAAAAAAGACAATATAATTCGAAATCCAACGAGGAAGAGATGCGCGCGAACACTCACGTGGCTTTCTTTTCACATTTTTGCGCTTGCGCGGAGGCAACGACCGAAACAGTAACCGGGGCTTTGATGGCAAACATTTTTTATGTTGTGTTTTTAAGAGTGTAGGTGTGCTATTATGACGTTCTTTGTGGTCGAGATTTTCACTTGTTTTTAGACAGAGGGAGATGGATAATAATACACAAGAGAAAACTCTAAAATACTATGGCATATGCGCTGGAAAATTTTCCTCTTTCAATTAAACTAAATACAGTATTACATACACACACACGCGCGGGCGTTCTTCCGAGCAGCGCTCTTCTCTACTGCGCTCTCTTTTTCTATTGCATTATTATTATTGTTATTATTTTTGTTGTTTACGCAACCAACTCTCGACGTCCTCTCGATCGAAAGCGATATCTTTTTCAAACTTGGACGCGGCGGATGCGGAGGATGTTTTTCGAATGGTGACGGTTTTGAACTCGATGCGAACGTCGCTGGCGAGGCGAGAAATTGCCTCGGAGTTGTCTTTGGTCAAGTTGATGACGTTTACCGCGTGCTTTTGTTGGGATTTTTTGAGCTCGAGGAGGACGGTGAGGACCGCCGAGCGGGTTTCCGCGGGCGAGAGAGAAGAGGCGTCGATGGTGACGTCTGCTCCTTCGTTTTCAGAGTTTGAAGGCGAAGAGGGAGCAGGAGTTGTCGTTGTTGTTGTTGTTGTTGTTGTTGTTGTAGAGGTAGATGTAGAAGGCGACGAAATAGCCGCCTTCGCGTTAACCTCCGCGGCAACTCTCGTGAGCATTTTCAACGCGTTCTCGGATTGCTTCCTTAAATACGCGTTGTTGTTGTTTTTACTACTCGCGCCGACGCCTTCATTATCGCTGAAGCCCTCTTCTCCCTGGTTCGTATCGTCGTCCTTGCTGTCATCTTCTCGCTTTTTTTGCACAGAAGGAGCAGCACCGACGCCAACGCGTCGGGTCATGTCCGCGTACATCTCTCGTAATACGTTCACCTCCTCCATCGTTCCCACGTCGCGAAACAATCGAGGCTCTAATATCGTCGCGCGAATAGCCGCGTTGAATATTCTCGGTTTCCGTTCACCATCTGAAGCGAACGTGTTCGCGTACCGATCGTAAAAAGTAACCGCATTTCGAAACTTCGACGCGACGGAGTAGGCGTAAAGCATCGTGATGAACTCATACTCATCCGGTTTCGACGTTCGTCGCATGCGAACGATGCGTTCAAACGTCCCTTCGCTCTTCTCTAGATACTTCTCGCCACCTCTCGCGTACGCCGCTAACAGCGAATTCAGATGTTCCGTGGTCACAAATTCTGCGCCGCGTTTTGATATCATCTCTTCCATCACTCGTTCTGCCGTCGCCGGGCCGTTCTTTCCCATTTTCTTGGTTGCTTTCAACAGCGCGAGATACGTCACCGAATCCGCGATGAGTGGATTATCGTCTCTGTTTATCAAGTCCAAGATATCCATGGCTTCACCCGGGACGTTTTCTCCCGCGCAATGGTCGATGACGATGTTCGCAGCGGCGATCGGGTAGTATTTTTTCTGTTGAATGGTTGTCGCCGGGGTTGCATTCAATCCGTTGTTCTTCGCCGCGTTCATCGAGTTCATCGACGACATCTTGGGCGTCAACAGGTTCTCTTTCAAAATGGCGACGTTTTCGGAAAGCAAGTTGGCGTCGCGCAACGCCAAGCTGAGGAAGATCCAAAACTCTGGCGAGAGTTGGCTGTTTGCGTTTCTCGCTCTGCCTTCTTCGTTGTAAATCAACTCCTCGTTGTACACCGCCAACGCCTCTTCGACTCGTTCAGGACCGGCGCGTTGAAAGGCTTCGACTACGCATCTGCGAATTTCCGGCGCGTTTGCATACTCGTCGCCAAATCCAAAACGCAACCGATCGCGAACCTCGATCGCTTCGTCCGCTAATCCTGCTCTCGCGCAGATTTCTAATATGCACTCTAAATCGTGGCGTTTGCTTTCGTCCTTGGATGTTGTGGTATCCGTTCGTGACGACAACGACGACGAAGAAGAAGAAGACGAGCGGTATCGTCTTCGTCCACCGTTACGATCGTTTTCATCGTACGAGGCAAACAAAAGAGGCGCTGATTTGGATTTCGAGTTCGATGTGACCGCATCGATCGCGAACCTTGCCGCAGTTTTGTTCGAGATGCGACCGTTCCGTCCGCCGGCGTACCGTAAGGCTTTATATAAAGCTCTGTACGTGCTTTTGCTCGGAGGAACGCCATTTCTTTGCATGTTTTGAAACACCATCAGCGCCTGTTTCGGTTGCTTCGAGTCGCAGAGGAAGTGCATGACTTGCGCGTACGCCGGTTCGACGTTTTCGCGGTTCTTTTTCGCGTCGCGGTCGTCGCGGAGTTCTTTGAATTGTTGCTTTTTCAGTTGACGCAAACGTTTCGCCGCGGCGAAATCGTAGTAATTTTTCTTCCTCGTCGCGTCGTCGTCATTATCCTCCTCATCATCTGCGCTACTCTCGATATCATCACCATCTTCTTCCGGCTGTTGTTGAGATTGTTGTTGTTGTTTCTGTTGCTCGTATTTAAATGCGGCGGCGAACGATTTCGCTCCAATCGTACCTCTCGCCATCCACTTCTCCGTCGTTTCCAACTCGCGAATGATTTCCATCGCCTTTGCGGCGTCTCTCGCTTTACACAACAAACCGACGATGCTCGAATAACACTGACCATCTAAAACGATATCTTTCTTCTTCGCTCGCGACCAGCACTCTAAACCGAGTTTCTTCATTTCATCAATAGTCGGCCTTCCGTTTTCAACGCCAAACGCGGATATTAACGTCGCCACGATAAACGCGTCGCCATTTTCTCGGTTTCGTTTCATCGAGTCGTACACCGTCATCGCGAATTCCACGTCTTTCGTCTGGTTAATAACTTTACACGCCGCCGTGAACGCTTTGCGTTTGAATCCCGATCTCGGTTTGATTTTCAAAGCTAAATCCAGGAAGCAATTCTTGGCGTCGTCCAATCGATTGACGTGTCGAGAGCACGAACAAAGGCGTTCGATTTTCAACTCGACGGCTTTCTTATCGCCGTACGCGCAATCGTGGTACGCCTCGACGTCTGTCCACGCTTTCTTCGCGCGAACCGTAAATCCTAAATCGTCGTACGCTCTCGCCATGGCGAGCAATACTATGCCCTTCGCGTTTGCGTTAACTCGAATCGCTCTCGATTTAATCCTTTCCAGTTCTAACGCTATGATTTGTTCGTTTTCCGGGGTTTCCACGTTTTCCTCCTCTTCCTTTTCCTCTTCGATCGTATCGCCATTAATGATGACTTCTTCTTTTACGTTTGAGGAGGATTTTACGCCTCGAAAGATTTTCCTCCGTTTCGCCCAAAGTTCAATCAACTCGTGCGCGTCTCGACCGTTGACGACGTCGATGACTTGCAAAATGTCGTCATCCTCCGTGTCCTCCGAACCATCGTTCATCTCGTAATACCTAAAATCCCACTCCTGACTGACGTACTTCCACAACGTTTTCGTCCAAACCGTCTTCTCCTGGTCTACTTCGTATCTCTCCGCCACCGCGTCTAAAACAACCTTCAACGTCGCGAACGTTTTCGGCTTTGCCGCGCGAATGAAATCGCCGGTGATTGTCATCGCTTTTTGCTGCCTGCCTTTCAACGGCGGAAGTTGCTCACTCGTCGCACATCCCCTCCTCATTCTTCTTCCATTTTGCGAGGAAGTGTGACTCCCGGCGACGGCCGACGTACTCGCACTCCTCCCGCTCCCACGCTTCGCTCTGACGAAATCGTGCGTTTGCACTCGCCTCTGAACATACGTCTTCCCAATCCTCCCTCGTTTTAGAGAGATATCGTTTGACTCCAACGCTTCTCTCCATCTCTGTTCTTCTAAAACTTCTCCTTGGAGTCGTCTTTTCAGTGTACGCGCTCGTTCTTTGATCGACGCTTCTTCTTCTTCTTCTTCTTCATTCGCAAAAGTCCTGTTCGGGCGGACGTTGGATAGAACGAATTCGTCGTCGTCTTTACTGTTGTTGTTGTCGTCCTCCGCATCGTCGTCGTCATCGTCGTCATCTCTCATCACAGTCATCTTCTGTCGTTGTTTTCCATCCGTCTCCTCGTCGTAATCATCCGTTTTATTCGTTCTGTTTCTTCTTCTTCTTAATCCGTCGTTCGCATCATCATCCTCCTCTTTGGCGGCTTTCACGCAAACACGGAACGCATCGATTCTTCCTCTTCCTTTTGCACGAGACAGAGACTTTGAACGACCACCCTTTCGCCGAGACGACGACGACGAATTCGAGAAAAGAAGCGTCCTCGTCCTCAAAGCCGTCGTCATGATGATATGCGCAACGTAGAATGGAGAGTGATGAAGCACAATGTGAAATTCTTTCCCCGAACGGCATTCTAAAAAGCGCAGTTTTGCGTCTCTCTGATGAAAGGGGCTTCTTTCTTAACGAACAACGGGTCTTTGAACTCTCAGGGGACGATGGTTTTGACGAGAGGATTTGCCGCGCTCGCGCTTGCCAAGACAGTGGTTCTTTGTCCGAAATACGAGTCGACGTGTGATTTCTCATCAGCGGCGAATTCATCATCATCGAGTAGTAAAAAGTATTCCATAAACCACCGAACGTTCCGGAACGAGTTTTCCTTCTATTCAAACATTCTGCGCGTCGTCAGAAACATCGCCGTGCCGACGCAACTGTGCACTTTAGAGTTTAAAACAGAGTTGGACCGATTCGATGCGAACACGGAGCGGTGGAGAGAACACTATGAAATGTACGAGGAAGCGATGTGGGAAGCACACGGGAACGCGGAAACGGCGTTAAAGAGGATTTTAGAGGACGAGAGATTTGATGATAGGACTGCCGAAATTCCCACGATTGAGACGTTAGTAGAAATGGAACAGACGAGGCCGAGATTTCCTCTGTTTCCTTGGCAAAGTTGGAAGCGATTGGTCGCGCGCGGGTGCATACGCGACGCTTCGATTTCTTCGTGTCGGGTTGTGATTTCTAAATATTTAGAGGAAAGAACGACGAGGAGGTTGGCGGCGAAGCTGACGAAAGAGGCGAAGATGAGCGGGAAGAGGAAGATGGGGAGGTTTCGCGACGCTTTGGTGGTCAAGCGAAGATATGAATTCGCGGCTTCGTCGTCGTCGTTAAATTCGATGCGAAGATGGTTGAGCGATTATTACGGCGTGGACAAACTAACGCTGACGAAGAAATTCGCCAAGACGCACGCGTTGGCGAACTTTTGCAACTTTTCCGCCTGTTGGGTCTACGACATGTTCGAAGACTTATTACGATGTTACAACTTTTACAGACTCGGCGGATACATAGGCCACCCGGTCCCGGAAAACGAAGCGTCTCTCGCGAGTTGCCTGAAACTCTACGCGAACTGCTGTTTGAAACATACCGCGACCGCGCTCTCGACCGCGTTCGCCTCCGCCGCCGTCGCCGGCGCGACATTTTACGCGTTCCCAACTTTAGACGAAGGTAAAGGCGTGTATTACGCCTTATTCTTCACCCAATTACTCGGCGACCAGTTGGGTATGAAACTCGCGCAATTCGTAAACGGAAAAGTCTTGGGCGCGAGAGGATTACCGCGGTTCGCGGAACTTTAGATCGATCGATTTGAAGTACTACTCAATAAATAATAATAATAATACTACTAGCAGAGAGAGAAATAGATAGAGAGTTATTAGAGAGAGAGAGTGTACTACCTAGATGCTGTGCGTGCTCTGTTTTCAAAAATGTCCTTTTACGCTCTCGTTTTCGTTCAATTTTCCTCGCGACTGTCTCTTTCGTCAGTTTGTGGTTCAGACGAACTTCAGATCGAATCGTCACACATTCTCTCTCTCGAGATTTATTAAAACAACACTAAAACAACACACTTTACGCGTTTATAACAACACTTTAATACGAATAAAAGAATGGTCGTGGGCACGGTGTCTTCGGCCGGTTTGCCTCCCGGGTGGCAGGAAGTCCACGCGGAAGGGCAGGTGTATTACTGGTAAGAACATTAATTAATTGCATTTTGCGCCGACTTTTTCTCTCTGAGATGGATCGAATTTTCTCTCGTTGTTCTTTGTTGTTGTTCTTTATTATTGCCGTTGTTTCTCTTTCGAGCGCTTCAAAAGGGCGACGGAACGGTCGAAGGTGAAGAACGACTGCTTCTATCGAGAGCGCTTTTTTTGGAAGGTGGGATCTGGCGATCTGGCTTTTACCGCGGTGTGATGATGATGAAATGATTTGATTACTCCGTTCTCTCTCTCTCTCTCAATGCGACTACGAAAAAACGCTCTCTCTAACATCTGACGCAACGCATCATTATCTATCTACTCAACGAACAATAAAAACAAAAACAGGAACACGACGACGAACGCGACGACGTACGATCGACCGACGATCGAATCTGCGGCGATGATGAAAGCACCGGATATGAGCTATTTAGGGACGAGCGGCGCGCACTTCGATCAATTCGGCGCGGACGATTCGTTCGGCGGGTTGGATTACAACGCGCCGCCGCCAGACGCGTACGGGAAACACCAAGGGTTAACAATTGATAACACGTTCGGGAGCGAGACGCAATCTGGGAAAGAGTACAGGAAGATGCACGAAATTACGGTGAAAGCGCCGCGGGGGGTTCAAGTGCCGGATCCGATGCAAGATTTTGACGACGGGAAAGGGACGTGGCCGAGGAGTTTGTTGGACGCGGTGAAACGCGCAGGGTACGAGAAACCAACCGCGATTCAAAGTCAGAGTTGGCCGATTGCGTTGAGTGGGCACGATATTATTTCCGTCGCGAAAACCGGGAGCGGGAAGACGTGCGGGTACTTGTTTCCCGGGTTTATAAACATTCAAAAGAGAGGCGGGAGAAGTCAAGGCGGCGGGCCGATGGCGATCGTGTTAGCGCCGACGAGAGAGTTGGCGACGCAGATTCAAGACGAGGCTTTGAAGTTTGGGAGCGCGGTGGCGTGTTATTCCGTAGTCGTGTACGGCGGCGCGAGTAAAGGGTACCAGTTGAGAAGTTTACGATCGCGACCGCAAATCGTGGTGGCCACGCCCGGGCGTTTGAACGATTTCCTAGAAATGGGCGCGATTGATTTGAGAGAGAGCTCGTACGTCGTTCTCGACGAAGCCGATCGGATGTTGGATATGGGTTTTGAACCGCAAATCAGAAAGATTTTACAGAAAGTGCCGAGCGAGCGCCAAACGTTGTTCTTTACCGCCACGTGGCCGAAAGCAGTCATTCGCGTCGCCACGGCTATTTTGACCAATCCAGTTCAAGTGAACATCGGGGATACCGATCAGTTAGTCGCGAATAAAGACATCACGCAAAAAATTGAAATCTTGGGTGGCTTTGATAAACAAAAGCGGTTGATGGACATTTTGAACAATCCTCCGTGTCCGCAGCCACTGAAAGCGTTGATATTTTGCTCCACGAAGAAGATGTGCGATCAGTTGGGCAGAGCCGTCGGTGGTTTAGCCGCGGTCATTCACGGCGACAAAGACCAACGCGAACGCGATTGGGTGATGAACTCGTTCAAATCTGGTAAATCGCCGGTATTGATCGCCACCGACGTCGCGGCGAGAGGCTTGGACGTCAAGGAGTGCAACTTGGTCATCAACTTTGACTTCCCCGGTCAGATTGAAGATTACGTCCACAGAATCGGTCGCACCGGTCGAGCTGGTGCCAAAGGGTGGGCGCACTCGTTCTTAGACCCGGGAGAAGGGAACATGGCGAGAAAGTTAATTCCAATCTTAAGAGACGCGAACCAAGATATCTCGCCCGAGCTGGAAGAGCAAGCGAGGCGCGGCGGAGGCAGCGGAAAGGCACCAAAAGGAGGAAACGGATGGGGCGGCGGACGCGGCGGTGGTCGAGGTCGAGGAGGTTACGGCGGTCGAGGCGGCGGCGGTTACGGCGGCGGTTACGGCGGCGGCGGTCCGGATCGCGGTGGCTATGGTGGCGGTCGATCGAATCCGTTCAGTCACGGTGGCGGTGGCGGTGGCTACGGTGGAGGTGGCGGCTACGGTGGTGGTGGTGGCGGCGGCGGCTACGGCGGAGGTGGCGGCGGCGGCTACGGTGGAGGTCCGGGCGGCTATTAATTAATATACGAATTTTTATACATTTTTAGAAAACAGAGACATTGACAGATACTACTTTAAAAACATTTACGAAACAGATGAGTTATACAACAACAACAACAGATGGGTAACAGAGATTTTTAAAGTCAGCATGAAAACAACGGTTTAGCTAGTAGAGCAGAGATATAGAATGGAAGAAGACAAAGACAAAGAGATGTGATGATTTTGATGAAAAATATGGTGGACGAGAAGACATGACATGTGTATTAAAGTAAAAGTTAGAGAGACGCGAATGCATCAAAGAAGAAAGATTCTTGTGTTGTGTTCGCACATTTGACGACGACGAGGCGAGCGCTCAGAGTGTACAAATAGTAGCAGCAAAAGCAGCAAAACGAAGCGAAGAAAGAAGAAGGATGATTTTAAACGAAGAAATGATGATGTTTTTTATGTAATAAACGCATTCGTTCTTCTACGGAATCTAATTCTTTTCGTTCAGATATTGCTACTCCTGCTACGCACGCTGTTCTTGGGTTCTCTTTCTCGTGTCGCTCTCTTTCTCTTCTCTCCTTTTCATTATACATTAAAAATTATCTCTTTTCTTGTCAAACGACAGAACCAACATTCTCTCTTCTCTTCTTCATCGCGCTGCTCCGCTGCGAGAACAGGTTACCTTGACGTTGACTTTTGAATCGACAGATTATCGATTGCGAAGGTTACTATTACTTAAAAATCGCCTCGAACGCCTTTTCTTTGCCGCCAAATTTTACGTCGGCTTTATTTTGCCACGTGTTTTGCGTGTACGGATCTCTTCCGGACATGAATCGATAGACGGAATACCGCGCTTTATTCTTCTCGAAGTAATCCTGGTGGTAAATTTCCGCCGGGAAAAACTGCCCCTCTGGAGGTAATTCGCGCAAGTCCACGACTTTCGTTTTAATAATCGCGTTACGTTCCTTCGCGTTTTCTTCCGTTCTAAACACGTTCAATGTTTCCATCCTCTCAATCGCCTCCAGCGCTTCTTTCTTCTGCTCGTCCGAGTTCACGTATATCGCGGAAGCGTATTGTTCGCCGCCGTCTAAAAACATCCCATCATCTCTCGTCGGATCAATCTGTCGGAAATACAAGAACAAGAGCTCTTTATAACTAATCTTACTCCTATCGTACAACACGCGCACGACTTCCTTGTGCCCCGTTGTGCCTTTACACACTTGTAAATATTTCGGGTTGGCGACGGATCCGCCGGCGTACCCGCTCGTCGTCGCGCGCACGAAGCCAGATTTCTCCGGTTTCTCGAACGTTTCCTCCATGCACCAAAAGCATCCCCCGGCGAATATTGCGACATCTTCGTCCGTTCCGTTGCGAGTATTCACCGAGGGCACGTCCGCGAACAGGTCGTCTGGGCCGCTGTAAAACCCCAAATCGTGGAATACGTCCTTCCATAAAGGTAACGAAACGGAAAGGAACGCGAGGTTTATCAGCGTTTCTCTTCTCGTCGTCCTTTTCTCTTCTTCGTCGTTCACTTCTCGTTTTTCATCATCATCGGAGGACGACGAGGAGGATGTCCTTCTTAAACGCCTTTTCTTTCTTCTCCTCGTATTCGTATTCATCGCGGGCGACGACTTCTTTCGCGACGAGGATAAAGAGGAACGAGATGATGACGACGACGCAGTTGGCGAGCGCAGCGCTGTTGCTGCGAAACGCATGATGACGATGACGATTCGTTTATTCTGAGTTGTGAGGAGTTTTTCACTACTGTTTTTGACGAAAGCAAAGGAGACTCAATTTTGGTCCGAAAGAAACAACGCGACAACAAAAAAGAGAAGAGGAGAGGAAGGGCGTTTGGTGTTCATGTAACGACGAAGGATGGAACTCTCAAACGTCTCTTTTTTTCTCTCTTCTACGTCGCGACGTCAGCGCTCGATACCGGCGACGTCTCGAGGTTCGTCCTTTTTCAAAACGCCTTCCATCCTCCTCTTCACGTCCCAGTTGTACACCCTCGCTAAGTTCACCTCTTGTATCGTCGCGTTGTCTTTTATAAACGCCAAATCGCCATCCGTCGCGATTAAAGATTTCTTACAGTTTTCTAAATTGGTCTCCAACAACTGCTTCGCCTCGGCGAGCGGATATTCGAGCATGACGTTCGCGCCGAGCCAAAGGAACACTTTGCTCGGATCCTCGATGTCAGCTTTGGCGTAAATCGACGCCTCGCCTAACTGATACTTTAATTTCGTTGTAGTCGTCGTCTTTTCCTCCTCCTCCTCTTGACGACGAGTATGGTTCGCGTCTAACGCGTTCAAGGCTTCTAAATTCTTCTCGATCTCCGGGATCTTTCGCGTCAAACGTATCTTCTCGTTCTGCGTGACTCTCTCTAAGTTTTTCATCTGTTCGTATCGAGCTTGTAAATCTCTCATCACTGGTTCGAACGCGTTTTCTCGATTTTCTTCTCGCATGTACTTTTCCACGTCTTCGATGAACTAACGATATACGTAATAATAACAGAGAGATTTTTGTCAATTAATTCATTTCCCAAACAGAAGCGAGAGAAAGGTCATCGGTCGTTTGATCTCCTCGGACGTAAACGACGTAAACGATCGTCATCACCATCGCGCTCAAAAAAGTCTTCTCCACGGAGAGAGAACACAGAGAGAGGAAAAAGAGAGAAACGCATCCTCTCCTCCTCGCGTGATATATACTACACGCGTTAAAGAAGAACAAAGGGAAAACAAAAGTCAACGTTTCCAGGGAAAATTCGTCTTTTGCGCAAAACTACAAAGAGAGAAGAGAAACGAATGAATACTAAAACTCCTTCGCAGCACACGACGAATAAAACGTACCCTGGCCTTTGGCACTTTCGTCGAGACCAACGACGACTCTTTTTCTTCCTCTTTTTCCTCTCGTATTTTCGTCTCGCTCGCCATCTTTATGTGTCTTCTACTACTACTAGTAATAGCGCAGAAAAGTGACAGAGAGGAGAGGACTTGCTTAAACCCTAATTCATTGCAAAACCCTAAACATAAACATTTTGCGAAGCGTGTTTCTTATTTTTTCAAAAATCCGTCGTGTCGGCGCCAAAATTCGTCGCGCTTTAATCATCACAACTGACGCTCTCTTTCCCACTCTTTCTTCGCGCGAGGAGCGCGTAAAACTGTGTCGAGTCGGTGTTTTTGTGAGATTGTTTTTGTGTGGTTGTTGCGGAGAGTAAAAAAAGAAGAGCAGCGTTTGCAAATCTTTAAATGTCACAATCCCGCTCGGTGTGCTTCTCGTCGTCGCAATCATCATCATCCGCTCGTGAACGAATGTGGACGTCCACGCCCGGGAAACGAACGTGGTTCCAACAAACGAAGACGAAAAAGACGACCAAGAGTAGTGCGTTCTCGTCGCGTTCGATGGGTGAAGAAGGCACAAAAAAGAATCTCGCGAACGAACAGAGTCACGTTAGTAAAACGACGAGTTTAAGTGGCCCGCTCGGTCCGATTGAAATCGAACGAGGCGACCCCTCCGGGCAACCGTTCGGCGTTTCTCTCATCGTACTCGATGATGAGGATGACGATGAGAAAGCAGAGCAAAAGAAGAAGGAGTCAACGAGATCGTTACACTTTTCTCTGTACGCGCCGAACGCGGAGAAAGTACAACTCGTGCTCTATTTCGATCGAGACGAGAGTAAGAACGACGCGTTAACCGAACCTACGATACAGATTGACATGACGCGTAAAGAAGAAGAAGATGATTCAGAGGACGATTCAGAAGACGATAAAAAAGGGATTTTTACGGTTCAGATTACGAAAGGCGTACCTCTTCGAGGCGCGAGGTACGGGTATCGAGTGTTCGGGCACAATTCGAAAGAGAATAAACAACGGTTTGATGATTCTGTGGTTTTGTTAGATCCGTACGCTACGATGGTGTCGTCCGGGAGGAAATATTTCGGGGAGGAGCATAAAGCGAGGAAGGAACGCGACCGGCCGAATCCACCGGATATGCTCGGGACGTACGATTTCGAATCGAAACCGTTCGATTGGGAAAACGTGGATCATCCAAGAATTAACGAGGAAGATTCCGTGGTGTACGAGATGACCGTTCGCGCGTTCACGAGAGAGGACGAGTCGATGAACGAAAATATTCGAGGGTCCTTCTTAGCCATCGCGGAGAAAGTGAAATACTTTAAAGATTTAGGCGTAAACGCGATTGAGTTGTTGCCGGTGTTTGAATTCGACGAGATGGAATTCAAACGGTTTCCAGACGATCCAGACGAACGATACCGAGCGCGAGCGCACATGGTCAACACGTGGGGATACTCGACCATGTCTTTTTTCGCGCCCATGTCGAGGTACGCCTCGAACGGCGGCAACGGTATCGACGCCGCTCGCGAGTTTAAACACATGGTCAAGACGTTGCACCAAGCCGGCATCGAGGTAATTTTAGACGTGGTGTATAATCACACCGGGGAAAGCACGGACGATCGGCCGAACTTTTGTTCGTTTCGAGGCATCGATAACGCGAACTATTACATGATGGACGAGAACAACGACTACATGAATTACACCGGGTGCGGCAACACGGTCAACGCGAACAATCCGATGACGAAAGATTTCATCTTGGCGAGTTTACGACACTGGGTTCAAGAGTATAAAGTCGACGGGTTTCGATTCGATTTAGCCTCGTGTTTAACTCGAGACGAAAGAGGCAGACCTATGGAATCGCCGCCGCTCATTCGAGAGATTGCGAAAGATCCTATTCTGTCGAAAGTAAAACTCATCGCGGAACCGTGGGATGCCGCCGGGTTGTACCAAGTCGGCGATTTTCCAAACTGGGACCAGTGGGCCGAATGGAACGGGAAGTATCGAGACACGTGTCGACGATTTATTAAAGGCACGGACGATCAAAAGAAAGATTTCGCGGACTCTTTGTTAGGCTCCTCGAGATTGTACCGGAGGAACAACCGGAAACCGTTTCACTCGATCAATTTCATCACCGCGCACGACGGGTTTACGCTCAACGATGCCGTCTCTTACCAATCGAAACACAACCACGACAACGGCGAAAACGGCAACGATGGTGCCAACGACAACGAAAGTTGGAACTGTGGGCAAGAAGGCGAAACCGGGGATGCGAACATTAACAATTTACGCGCACGACAAATGAAAAATTTCTTGATGGCGTTGTTCGTCAGTCAAGGCACGCCAATGTTGTTAATGGGCGACGAGTACGGGCACACTCGGTTCGGGAACAACAACACTTACGGCCACGATGATCGACGGAACAACTTTCAGTGGATGGAAATGGAGAAATATAAAGAAACTCGGTTCCGTTTTTGTTCGAACATGATTAAATTCCGGAAAGCGAACCCGTTGCTCGGAAGAAAAGAATGGTTGGACGATCGAAAGTGCATTTGGCACGAAGACAATTGGGACAACGAGGAAAGTAAATTCATCGCGTTCACCTTAGTCGACGACATTTCCGGCAACAACGAAGATTTATACATAGCGTTCAACGCGCACGAGTACATGGTCCAAGCTTCGTTGCCGAAAATTGAAGACGGCATGAGTTGGCATCGCATCGTCGATACGAATTTAACCAGCCCGGATGATTTCGATTTCAAAGGATCGCAAAGAATCGGGAGCGAAGGTATTTATAACATAAGCGAGTGGGGGGCGGTCATTTTACAAAAGAAACGATAGTACTTTTGAAGTGGTCAAAGACGAGGAACGAATTGTTGTACAGTAGTATGATTATTATAAATAGAGTTGTAAAGCAGCGGCTGCGTCAAACACGTGTTGTTAAAAAACTATTTAAAACTAATATTAGAACTCCCAGTGACCGCCGCCGGGACCACCGCCGCGCCTTTGACGCTGATACTGATGCTGATGTCCACCCCAATGATGTCCTCCTCCTCCTCCTCCTCTGGCCCAATTTTGTCTATTCCTTTCCTCCTCTTTCGCTTTTTCCGCCCTCGCGCGTTCTCTATTTACGCTTCCGGCTTCGCAGTTGGCGCGATCGTTCAACTCGTCTCTCGCTTCTGCCGCGTCGTTCAGCTTTCTCGCCGCTCTCTTTTTTCTCGCGTTTGTCTCGTGCTTATCCGGATGCCACTTCAACGCCAATTTCTTGAAACTCTTTTTAATAAAATCGCACTGCCTTTCCTTCGTCAACTCGTTGAGATTCGGCGGGACGCCTAAGATTTTCGCGTAATCTCGATTGTTTTCGTACTGCCGAACGAGGTTGTGCGTTTCTCGAACGAACGATTCTAAGTTCTCCTTGAGAGATCGAGACGAACTGGACTGTCCCGCGTTCGCGCGACAAATCTCCAACGCTTGTTCGGCTAACGATTTCGCCTCTTTCGGATTCTCATCCGCGACGTACAATTCCGCCGTCGCGCGCAGCGCCTCCGCGTATTTCAGCATATCCTCCGCGGTCACTTTCTCTTCCAATAAAGCCTCCGCACCGTCCTCGCTTCCCGTCAGTGGATCACTTTCAATCATTTTCGCTTTCACTCCAAAATAATCCGAGGCATTTTGACAATAATCGTACGCGTCGTTCAATTGTCTCTTGAAGACCGCCGCGCGACATTTGCGCACGTTCATATCGTTCTCGAACGACTTCACTCCGTGGAAACCTAAACTTTTCGCCGCAATTTCAACCGCATCCATAGCCTCCAAAGCTGGACGAGGGTGTTTATCGTTCAACTTATCGTCCACGATTTTCATAGATTTCTTGATAGAGTTCAAGTTCTTGTAAATGTCTTTGCATAAACTGAAATCTGGATCGTTGCGAACGCACACGGCGTAGAATTTCAACGCGCGTTCAGAGTCGCCGAGTTTCATCGCGGACATGCCACCGATATACACGGTTAAATATTTGATATCCGTCGCTTTCCAATCGCCGGTCGTTTTGATTCGAGATAAAATGGAAAACGCGTCCGTCGCGGATTCGTCAAACTTTTTCAGCCTCAATTTACACTTGGCGGCGAAGAGCTTTTGCAACGCCGTCACCGGTCGCTTCCGATCGATTTTTATCATCGTTTGCGAAAAAAGTATCGCGTTTTTGCACTCGTCTTTCTTCATCGCGGTTTCAAAGTCAACGCTGGCGGTAAAATACTCCACGTTTCGTCTCAATAATTTCACCGTTTTTTCGTATTCGAGTTCCAAGGCGACTTCTCCGGAATCGGCGATTTTTTCCTTGTATTGCGCCGCGAGCTCGAGAAGTTTCGATCCGGAAATGATGCCAAACTTATCCGTGCCATCTGCCCACATTTTCAAAGCTTCCTCTACATTCGAAGTTTTCTTCCCGTAATACGCATCCACGTATCCCTGCGCGTTTCTCTCGTTCACAGATCGCCATCGTTCCTCGCCGGTAAGTTTCAACAAATTCCTGAGCACGTCCACCATTTTTTCCGGTTCTCTGATGCCGTTATACACGCACCACTCAAACACCGCCGTTTGCGCGTCTTGGTCTTGAAACACGAGCATCTCTTTCATCTTCCCGTCGACTTTAACGTCCATTTTTGCCAGCGGGGGTAATCTCCCGACTCGTTCCAATCGTTCCGATTTCGGCGTCTCGTACGTTTGTCTCAACAACTCTCTAAATCCTTCCTCCGATTGCGCGATCGTCTCTCGTTTCTTTTCCATCTTTTTCTTCAACTGCTCTCCTAAACTCACCAACTTTTCGTTCTCGTCTCGCTGTTTCTGCTCGTCATTGATGAGCCGTTTCGCTCTTTTCATCACCTCCACTAATCTGTTCAAAGGCCCGCCGACGGCCACGTCCTCTTTGTCTTGCTCGATGTGCTCGTCCGAATTCAGTTGATGGTCTTGAAACTCTTCCACCAATCTGGACAACTCCTCCCCGGCTTTCACGAACTTCGTTTCGTTCAAATATTCCCTCACTACCTCGTACCTCTCCTGCGCCGTTTTCTTCCTCTTCTCCGGCACGCCTTCTCTCCTCCTTCTCTTGGCAGCGGCGCCGCCCACCGCCGGCCTCGCATCCTCCGGCATCTTCTCAATCTCCTCCTTAATCTTCAAAGCAGTCGCCCTCACGTGCTGATGATGATACAACTCGTGTTTCACGCAAAACCGAAACGCGGCGGATGCGTAATCGTCCCCGACGATGAAATCGATTGAACGTTGGACCAGTTTCTCGTTCCCCGAAGACGCGCCTCGAACGGTAATCTCGTGTGCAATTTGCACTTGAATATCCGATTTGAGAGTAAACTCATCCGAGAATTCTCCTTCGATTTCGGCGTCTATTTCGCCCAGTAAATCTAATAAATCATCGTTTTTGTTATCCTCCGTACCATTATCAGTGTTGTCTGACGCGAACGCAGTTGATGTTGATGCGAACATTGCTCCTATTAAACAACACAAAAGAAGCAGACATCCGATCGAATTTCTTCCCCGCTGCTGTCCTCGATATCGTCGTCGTCCTCGATGTTTTCTCGTCGACATCGTCGTCTTTACGTTCACGGTAGTATTCGGTGACGACGAAGAAGAAGTAATAAAAGTCATCGTCGTCTTTTTACTCGTTTCATACGAAATGCTCGTTTTTTTATGCGTATCTTTCGCGCTCGTTCGTGTGTGACTAATGAAGCGCGAGGGATGAGATTAGTGTTGAGATTTTTCGACGACGGGAGACGATACCTCTATAGCATAGGACACACGCTCACGGAGCGCTGCTACTGCTGCTATGACTGCTATTAGTACTACTGCTACTAATACTACTGCTACTAATACTACTATTACTCTCTCTCTCTCTCTCTCTCTCTCTCTCTGATTGAATACTGAAATCTCTATTCTTCGCTCTTCGTCCTCTCTACTCGAGAGAGCGCGTTTGTTTCTCTCTCTCTCTTTTAACTTACGCGAGAACAAACTTGGTAATGCGCTTTACCAGAAGGTCTCTTTGCTTCTTCACTTTGACGAAACCAAAGTGGTCGCTTTTCTTTCCTTTGATTTCGAGTAACGCGAGGTGTGGTGGTGCGTTCGAGGTTCCGTTCGTGTTTCCGAAGGTTTCGTAGGAGGATTCCACCGGTTTCTCCGAACCGTCGTCGTCGTCTGAATCGTCGTCATCCTCGACGCCGAAGAAGAAGTCGGAGAGGATATTGTTGTTTTGTTTCTCGTTAAACTCGTTCTCGTTACGCTCTTCCTCGTCGTTGTTCTCTTCGTCCTCGTCGTCGTCGTTGACGTCTTCCTCTTCCGGTTGTCCTTTCGCCAATTTTTCGCAAAACTTTCGCACTTCTTTCACTCGCGTAAACTCGTCTCGTTGGCCGTGGACGAATAAGAGCCTCGTTTTCCTCGCCACCAAACTGCCGCGATTCCTCTTGTCTTTCACGAAGCACTTTCGCAACCTTCCCGCGTGCTTCCCGAATAAAAATCGAGATACGACGCCCATTAGAGAAGAAGTCGCAGCGAACGGGTTCAAGGAACCGAGAGGGAACGCGACCAAAATCAACCCGTCGATGCCGCATCGCGACCACACACTTCGCTCCTCCTCTGATTCGCCTTTACAAAAGTCAATAGTATTCTGAGAAAGTAACTTTTCGTGCAACAACCCAACCGCGTTCGCGCCAACCGCGGCGCCGAACGAGTACCCGAACACGTGCATCTTAACTTCGACATCATCCTCTACATCAACAGATTCGCGCGTTCGAATCTCTTTCACCATCTCCAGCACGTCTCTCGCGTCCACCTCCCCGAACACGCTCGCGCGACTCGTTTTCTCGTTCCCGTCGCACCCGCGAAAACTGACGTTATACGTGACGAACCCTCTCATCGCGAGTAGAATCGCGTACGCGTTGAGCATACATCGACTGCCCCCTAACTTCCCGTGCGCGTGGAGCAAAAGAAACACATCTTTGTTTTTCACGCGCTGTATTGCTTCAGGAGGACGATACACGTCGCACTCGAGACGCAACGCAAAAGTGTCGCTCTCCCCGTTTTCGCACGCAGGTAAGCGCACGTTTCGCTCGACAGTTGGTCGCGCGGAAGAGGATGCCATTTTTGCGTAGTATTAATTGACTGCTTTTGACGGTGGTGCCCACACGACGCAGCACAAAAGTGAAGAAAAAATGTGAACGCGTACTGGTATGACGCGTCTTCTTTACGTATCATCACGTGTATATATAATACGAAGAAATCTCGAAAGTGAAGAAAAAATGTGAACGCGTGAGTGTGATGCGTCTTCTTTACGTATCGTCACGCGTATATATAGTATGAAGAAATCTCTATCGTATATCATCTGGAGCAATTACCTAACATGATGACGCCGAACAAGACGAACGCGGCGCTGGCGAAGAACCCGGCGATGGCTTTTCTCCCGCGAACTTCGCGGTAGTACCAGACGCCCCAACTCGTACTCACGACGAGTTGACACTGAACCAACGGCCACCCGACGGCGACGCCTAATCTAGAAATGGCGACTATAGAGCACGCGTTTCCAGCGGACCAGAGCACGCCGGTTAACAGAGCCGGTTTCGCGCACGTCTCGAAGTGGAAGTTTAACGGCGAAAAGTCTCTATTGATTTGGCGGCGGTAGAGGTTGTACAGAAAGACGAGAACGACGGTCGCTACGGCCGAGCCGACGCCGAAGGAGAACAGGTACTCTAACCCGGTGACTTCTTTGTTGGCGTATTTTAACGGCGTCATGAAAGACCCGTTGGCGATGCCGACGTACGTGGCGCACAGGATGCCGATTTTCACGTCTTTTTGCTTCTTCTCTGCTGAAGAGGAGGAGAGATTCAAACCGCCGCCGCTTCGGTGGTTTTTCGCGGTGGTGCGAAATCCAAACGGGTTGGTGGAAGCTTTCGACAAGTCGTCGAATTCTCTCATTCCATTACCACCATTACCACCATTACCACCACCACTCGACGACGACGACGTTGTACCCATCATCAACCGTTCCCGCGCCGCCGCGAATTCCCTGTTGCTACTGTTGTTGTTGACATTATTCGCAGTATTCATCTCTACGTCGTCGTCGTTCGTATTCCTATACATATCGTCGCCTCCTTCGCCGCCGTTGATTATTGGAGACACCGAACTCGATCTCGAACTCCCACTCGTCGTTTCACTCTCACCAAAAACAAAACTACTACCTCTGTTGTAATGACTACTTTTGCTCTCCGTTCTCCTCCCGCTCGAGGACGAAGAACTCGATGATTGCGACACCACCATCCCCATGCTCCCCATCCCGGCGCTCATCGCCGCGAGCGCCCACATCGAACCCGCGATATCTCTCACCTCTTCCTCGAACACGATCGTCCCCCACAAAAACCCAACAAAAACACTCAACCCGGACCATAACGTTTGCGCGGTGGATAAGCCGCACTTTTGTACCGCGACGATTGCGACTGTTCCGTTAATCACCCAGACGGAGGCTCCGAGGATGCCCCAATAGGTGAATTTCAACTCCGTGCCGAACACGAGTGGCAGGAAGGACGTGAGGAAGCACGCGAAGGATTTATAGCACTGGAACTGTTCACATCGTAATAATCAAGTGAAAAAAGAGAGAGAGCGCGTTTTTGTCAGAGAGAGAGAGAGATGCGCGACAAAAAGCAGTACCGCGACCGGGTCGACGTTCGCTTTGACGATCGCTTTCGTTTTAATCGGCACCGCGAAGGAGCCGAAAAAAATGGACGCGAGAACTGCGTAGAACACGCCGGAGGCGAAATGAGTCTCCTCAACCATATATACGTGTGCGAGTCGTGGTAGAGTCGTGGTGAATGCGCGTGTTACGTAACAACGCGCTCGTTTTTATCGACGAGAGAAGAGAGAAAAGAAAACACTCTTAAGAGTGTTTCTTTCTTTGAGGAACTTTCCAATTCGAATCCTTCATTGAACAACAACGAACGAAGAAGAGAGAGCGAGAGAGAGCATCATGTCTCGCTTTTCACTCGCATCCTCTGGAAGAAGATCTGCTTTTTGCGCGTTTACTACTGCTCCTCGTCGTCGCGAGATTGATGGTCGTTGTTCTTCTCTTCGAAAGCAAACGATGCGCGAGACGAAGAAGAAATCCATCCTTCGCTCGATGATGGATCAGCGACGAAACATTAGTTCTTTGAACAACGACGGCGACTTCGACGAAGACGAGAGCGACGACGGCGACGACAAAGATGATAAAGAAGAGAATGATCCAGACGAAATCGCGTTTTTATCCAGTCGAGACGGAGAGAGATACAACAACATGAAAGAAGAGAACAAACACATCTCATCAAAGTCGGCGGCTTCGACGGCGCCAACAACGCGAGACGAAGAAGACGAAGAAGAAGACAAAGAAGAAGACCAACCAGAAGAAAAGACAGAAGAGGAAGAATCTTTAGGCATACGGGAAAGGTTCGGACGACTCTTAACGAACACGTTCCGTAAGAAATGGGACTCGAAACCCGCGAGTTTAAAAGGCTTGGACGCGTCAGACGTGCCGAGACACATCGCGGTCATCATGGACGGGAACGCGCGCTGGGCGGAGAAACGAAGGTTACCGCCGAGAGTGGGCCACGAGAACGGGGTGGAGAGTTTGAGAGCGGTGGTGAGGTGTGCGAGCGCGTGGGGGATTAAAGTCGTTTCGGTGTACACGTTTTCGATCGAGAATTGGTCGAGGGGACCGCCGGAAGTGGACGGGTTGTTGGAGTTGTTAGAGACGACGTTGAGAGAAGACGCGGAGAATTTGATGCGGAACGACGTGAAAGTTGCGGTTATGGGGGATTTGAGTCGCGTGAAACCGAGTTTACGACGCGCGGTGGAAGAGACGGTGGAGATGACGAAAGAGAATCAAGGCGTGGTGTTGAACGTGGCGTTGAGTTACGGCGGGAGGCAAGATATCGTAAACGCGGCGAAGGATATGGCCGAAGCGGTCAAGTTTGGAAGTTTACGGATCGAAGATATATCGCAAGAGACGTTTATGAGGTATTTAGGCACCGCGAACGTTCTGAAAGAAGGCGAGGAGGATTTTTTTGACGATGATCGCATCGATCGGAAAAGCGGTCCCCTCGAATCTGATCCGTTAGGTGATTACGCCGGCGTCGGCGAGCGATTCGTCGTCAACGGCGGACATCATACCTCCTCGTCCTCTTCCGCATCATCATCATCATCATCCTCGCAACAACAACAACAACAACAACAACAAGAGAAAGGCAACACGTTGTCGAGTCTTCGAGCGGCTCGGTCGTTACAGAACCCAGATTTACTCATTCGGACCTCCGGCGAACAACGCCTGTCGAATTTCATGTTGTTCGAAATGGCGTACACGGAACTGTATTTCACCGACGCCATGTGGCCGGAATTCGGCGAAGCCGAGTTGAGAAGAGCTATTTTCGCGTACGCGAAAAGAGACCGAAGATTTGGTTCCAGAGCGGCGAAAGAAAATTCTAACAGCAACAACAACAACGAGTCGTCTGATTCGAAAAGAGTGCAACAAGGACCGCCGGGTAGGTTCGGTAACGGCGGTTTGAGCAACAACACAACAAGCGCTCCAAACAACGCCGGGGACGCTACCGAGAGAGACGGATCTCAACACCAACCGTCTTCCGGGAGCATCAACGCCTTGACCCTAGGCGGGGAAACGAACGTGTTAAACAGCACTAAAGTAAATACGAAAGAGGACGTCCCCATCGAGCAAAAATCATCGTCATCGGAGGATGATTAATGTAAAGCGAGCGTTTACGTAGATTTAGAATTTGTATGAGACAACAACAGTAAATTGTTTTTTCTTCACTTCTTTCCGATGCCGATACCGAACAGTCACACCAAAAAGAACAAATCGAACATTTCCAAAGCGTCCTGTGAAAGTTGGTCCGTCGTCGGTGGCATTCGAAATCAGTATCAACGCAACGGAGACGCGAAAACGTATTACGAAAACAACGGCGAAGCGTACACGAATCCGCACTTTTCTCGCTTGCGCGAAGTTTTGCCGGGAACGCTTTTCGACGACATCGTGGTGCCGAAAATACTCGTCCCGAGCATAAACGCGAAGAAAAAGACAAAGAATAAAGGAACGAATGAGGATGACGAGCATTTTGTGGAAGAAACGACGACGTGTTTTCACGTTTTAGATTTCTGTTGCGGCAGCGGAGAATTCTCGAACATTCTCCTTCGTTGGAGCAAAGACGTGAGACAAATCGCGTTCGCGATAACCGCTGCGGATCCGTACACGAGGGAGGCGTTTAAGAAACAAAAAGAATTCGCGAACGTAGAGTGTAAACCGTGGAGCTTTAAGAGCGTGTGCGAGGGGTGTTTAGAGGAACTCGGAGACGAAGATTTCGCGTACGATATCGTGGCGATATCGTACGCGATTCACCTCTTGCAGCCGTCGTTGGAACATTTGTTTTACAACGCGTTGGCGAAAAGGTGTCGGTATTTGGTGATCGTTTCACCGACGAAGAACAAAGGCCTGATCGAGAAGAATAAAGAGACGAGTTTTGGTTTCAAAGAAATCGCGTACGAGACGAAACTGAAAGTGCACTTGAGAGTGTTTGAGAGTTTACGATTACACGCGGTTGGACTCCGTTGATTCGTTTTACGGAGTCGTTTAATAAGAGTTCGCTTCTCCTTTACGCGCGCGCAAATGCACATCATACCTACTCTGTTTACTCTCTTTACTCTCTCTCTCTCTTTCATTCACGCAGTACACTAATACGAGAAAACGACCACGACGACGAGCAGTGTCCAACACGTCGCGACCGCCACGACGCATCCGACGAACAACTGTTTCCCTCGCGGATGTTCTTTAATCTCCGAGTGTTCAAACACCAATCTCTCGTATATAAATTCCGCGAACGCGATCGAACACGTGAGCGTAAACACGATGAACGCGATTTGTAAGTACCGGTAAAACCATACTTTTAATGTTCTTCCTCCTTTAGTATTAGTAGTATTCTTGTTGTTCTTCTTCGATGTGTTCTTGTTCTCGTTCTTCGTCGTTAGAAAAGGAGTGGTCGTCTTGGTGTTCCCCGCGTTGGATTCATCCTCCTCCATCTTCGGATGATGATGTTGATTTGGAAAAAGGAACCCGTTCCGGTGTTTCAGCGCGTCTCTTCTCTCCTCAAACATTATTTAAAAAGTAGGAGCAGTCTCACACAGTGCGTGTACGTCTTTTCTCTCTCTTTACGACCACATTTTGTGTGTTTTGTGCGTATCCTTTTGTTGTTGTTGTTGTTGTTCTCTTACATCAGAAACCACTTTCTGTGTAAGAAGAGGAGCAAAAATGAAGAACTGTCGAGCCTTTTCGTTTCCTCATATAAAAATAGGCGTAAAATCATCAAATCATGGGCGGAAAAACAGAACTCACGACGATCAAAACGCTGATGGAAATCACCGGTCAGAACAAAGAGGACGTGCAGTCTGTTTTGCAGAAATTCGGCGGCGACGAAGCGCTCGCCGTGTCGGAGTTAATGTGCAGTGCGTGTAATCATCATCTCTCTCGTGTTTTAATTTTTCACGCACCACTGGCGGGAAAATCATCATCGTTCGCGAAGCGTTGTGGAGTAGCATTACGAGAGCAAAGACTGACCCTTTACGACTTTTCTTTCCTAAATTACAGTGCATAAGTTCGTGGACGTGAAAACGAAGAAGAGTAAAGAGGTACGCGTCGACGCTTTTTTCGCGCGAGAGTGCGCGAGCGGCGATCGATTCCGAGATTTTTTTCTCGTTGTTTTCCTGCACTCGGCGTCAAGCCGCCGTCATTCGTTCGCGTGTAAAAGAGGGATCCCTCTTTTTTCCGCGCGCTTCTTTCTCTCGAGTGTAACGCGCGCACAGTATTCTGTGTGCACACTATTTTATCATCATCGCGCTGATGATTGCCTTTGTTCATCGTATCATCATCACTTCTCACACGAACCACGTTATTAAAACAACATCGTATTATTAAAACAGACGACGACTGGCGGGAACGCGTCGAAAAGTAAGTCTTTCTCTTCCGGCGGCGGCCCGAGAGACGGCGAGAAATCATCGAGGCGAGATCGAGGCACGGACAGAAGAGGAGGCGGCGGCGAACCGTCGTCGTCGTCGTCTCGACGGGAGAGAGGAGGAGACAGAGGCGCTCTTTCGGGATCGGCGACGCATAATAGCAGCAACCAAGGGAAAGGCAGACACGTGCGATTCGAGGAGGCGCCGGCACCCGCGGGACAACAAGCGACAACGACGACGACGACGGCGCCGTCGGCGGTACCGACGACGAGCGCGTGGGGAGCGCCGAAACAACAAGCGCCCGCGCCGCAGCAGCAACAACAAAGAAGAGACGGCGGCGGTCGACAGCAGCAACAAGGCAGCGCGCCTGCTGCCGCCGCACCAAATGCCGCCGCTCCAGCCGCTGGGTCCTCCCGACACCCGAAGCGAACGATGGCGGACATATTGAGAGGAGATCCGAAATCGGAGCCGGCGAAACCAGCGGCCCCTTCTTCCGCCGGCGGCGGCGCGAGTCAAAAGCCGGCGGCACCCGGTAAAGGTGGCGGTAAAGCGATTCCGGGACCGAAAACGGGTAACGGTGGGAACACCGCACCAACTCCAGAAGGTTGGGGACCGGCGGCGGAAGCGCCGGCTGGAGCTGCTGGCGCGGCGCCGGCGGCTGGCCAAATTCCGCAACCGAGAGGGGGTGGTGCGGAAGGTAACGTTCCTCAGCCGAAAGGTACCGGCGGTCAACCGCAAGCGGCGAATTACCCGCAGTTTAGCGATTTTGGAGCGGCCTCGTCGTCGTTTGGTTTTGGTTTAGCGCAAGATGGATCTCAAGGAGCACCCTCGGGCGGCGCGGCGCAAGCGCCTCCGGCGGCGGAAGGCGCCACCAGCGCTTGGGGCGCGCCGAACCAGCAGCAACAAGCCGCCGGCGGCGCCGCTCAGCCGTCGTCGCAAACGGGCGCGGGGGCGTCTTCTTCGCAACAAGGCGGACAAAAAACGGTGCCAAAACCGCAGCAACAGCAGCAAGGTGGTTCCGCCAGTGGTGGTCACAAGCCGCAGCCGAGAAATCAGCAGCAGCAACAATACCAGCAACAGATGAACTACGGCGGAAACCAACAATACAACAACTACAATCAACAAAACCAATATCAGCAAAACCAATTCGATCAAAACAAAATGCACCAGTACGGAGTCGACCCGATGAACGCCATCGGCGGTATGAACATGAACCAAGGTTCGTTTTCCAACGCTCCGGGCGGCGGAAACGTTGGCACGTCTACCGGCAACGCGCAAGTTGGCGCCATGGGCGGATTCCAACAAAACGGCGCGAGCGCCGCTCAGTACAACAACTTCAACTACGGCATGGCGCAATCCTACGGTCAAGGCGCGTACAACCAAGGTAACTCGAACATGTACGGCGAATATTACGCTCAGCAGGCGCAGCAGCAACAAGTTGGAGGTATCCCGGACACGAACCGATCGGATGCGTTAGGCGGCGACGGTTCTAACTACGGCATTTCCGATTCCACCAACAACAAGCAAACGTCTTCCTCTTCCAACACCCTCCAACAACAGCAAATGCAGCAGCAACAACAATCGAACCAAATGAACTACGGCGGTATGGCAAACATGAACAACATGGCGCCGTACAGCGCGTACGCGCAGCAGTACACCTATCCGGGAATGATGCCGCACACGTACAACCACATGCCGAACTACATGCCGTACAACACGTACAACAACGGCATGTACCCGTACCAACAGCCGCCGCAGCAACAGCAGCAGCAGCAAAGAGGGAGCGGCAAAGCGCCTCCTCCAGGGTACGCCGGTTCTGGTTCTAATTCTGGTGGCAGTAACAAGCAGCAACAGCAACACAACGTCGATCCGTCGCAGCAGCAATACAACAACGCCAACGGCGCTGCTTACGATTGGACGAGGTGAGCGGTGAGCGAGCGAGCGAGCGAGGAGAAGAAAGCATTTCCGAGCGTCGTCGTTTGCCGACGACTTGATTGAGCGGACTTTCGCTCGCGAAGAAAAACAACGCCATAAAAAACAACAGCAGAAACAACAACAACAACAACAACAACTCATGATGAACCTCCCTACTACACCAAAATAATAATATAACCTACTATACTAGCCCTAATTAATTACTATATAACAACGCATGGATTGATATACTATACTACTACTCTTCGTCGCGCTTTCATCACTTTCGTCTGTTCTTTTCTTCTTCAGAAAAAGAAAAGCGAGGAATGCATTTTTTCTTTTCATCTTCTCGAAACGCGACGACTCGTTTTACTGCGGTTGTTCTTTGCATCGCTCTCTCGCTCCTGTCGCACACGTTCGTTTCTTTCTCGGTTAGTTCTTCTCGGTTCGACCGGAACGATGCTTTCATCGGGTACTCGGAAACGACGTCGTTCACACGAGAAAGAAGGATTGGAAAAGTTTCCAGATTTGAAATCGGAAACTTAAAACCGTGCGAAAACACTTACGACGACGAGCGCAAATGCCTCGAGTGGATGAAATCTGGAGAGTGCGCGAAGAATAAAAACTTTATGCTCGCGAAGTGTCGAAAAGCGTGCCAGAAATGCGACGAAATCTACGTGAGAGAATCGTCCGAGAGAGACGATTACGTGAATGTGTTTCTTGACGTTGAAGCGGACCTTTGGGAGGACCATTTTCGTACGGACGGAAACGACGAAGAAGGACGACGACGTGGTCGATTATATACGAATCGAGTCGTGTTCGAACTGTTCAACGACACGCACCCAAAAACGAGCGAGAACTTTAGGAGACTGATAACGAATAGTAATTTTAAGAATAACGATATGGGCGCGTCGTCGTCGTACGAAGGCGCGAAATTTCACCGAATTATCACCGGATTTATGAATCAAGCCGGCGCGACGAAAAGCGGGAGCATATACGGTCCGAAATTCGACGACGAGAACATAAACAGTCGATACCACGAGCAACCGTATGTACTCGCCATGGCTAACGGTGGTCCGAACACGAACGGGGATCAGTTTTACGTCACGGTGAATCCGCAGCCGCATTTGGACGGCAAACACGTCGTATTTGGACGCGTCATAAGAGGCGAAAGCGCGGTGGAATTTGTCAATCAAAAGTGCGGTTCGGAAAGTGGGAGACCGAAGTGCAACGTGCGAATTGTTCGGTGCGGAGAGATGCTTTAGAAAAAAACGCACGAAAGCGGCGCGTAGAGTAGCAGTTTTAAAATAGTAGTAAAAGCTTTTGGAGTTGTATATTATTGGTATCGTAATATTCAAGCGGCGGCGGGCATATTTTTTTTCTCTCCGATGACGAGAGATGGTGTTAAAGGATGATGATGAATCGTCGTCGTCGTCAAACTCGTCACGCTCATCGTCGTCGAGATGATTTTTCTCCTTTGATCGATTGACCTGTTATTGACCAGTCAACAACGCGACTAAAAACACCCCCATGGCGACCTTGCCGTTCACGGCTTCGGCCGCCGCCGTCCAAGTCACCGGTAATCTCTCGTTCTCGTACACTTTGTTCTCGTCCGGAAAGCACTCGTCCATGGTCACTTTATTCAAAGCCGCCGGCGCTACCGAACTGGCAATCGCGAATAAAGAGATGAACAACGCGGAGAAAATCCCCGCCGGCGAAAACAACTGCTCCGCGACGCCTTGCCCCGTGCCGATTTTCGCGAACAACGCCGCCGTGATGCCAATCATCGCCGCGCGTCCGTTGATCACTTCCACAAACTTTTTCATCCCTGTAATCTTCGTGATATCCAGCGCCAAGTTCACGTCGCCGATGGATATCATCTCCGCCGCTTTCACCGACCCGGCTAAGTTCGCTTCAATAATCCCAGCTTTCGAAACTCGAGCGTCGTACTTTTGAGAAAACTTATCCGAAACGAGCGGTAAATCTTCCGCGGATAACGTCAACGCGTACACTTTCCCGTCGATGTTCCGCGTCGTCGAGCGGTCCAAATTGTCTCGCAAGTTTGGTAACGAAACGTTCATGGATTGCCATCTCTCTTCCGAGGAGGAGGAAGATGAATTTGTCGCTGAAACTCTTCGGACGATCCTTCTCGACGTCGACGACGATGATTTCGAGAGGGACGATTTTGACGATGATGATGATGATTTCGAGGAGAACACAACCGGCGACGACTTCGTCGCGGCTTCAAACATTTTAAATAAAAGCGCAAAGGTAAAGGATTTTTGCGCGAAGTGCGAGTGCGACTGCTGCGGACGAGAGTGTGTTGTTTTCACGCGCGAGAGAAGAAGAAGAAACAGAAGAAGCGTTTCTCTCTGAAATTTAGGGTTGTTTGAAAAAAGGAAAGTGCAAACATTTGCACACGACGACGTAATAAAATACTACTGTTTTGTTTTAGGAGGGCATTCATAATAACACAACTTTAGTATTTATGGGATACGGGGACCGCGTGAAGTCGTCGGCGATCCGTATCTACTTGAGCACGCACGAATTCGCCGGACCGGTGACGGCGTTGGTGCACGTAAATTTCGCTCGAAACGCAGTTGCATCGAGAAACATGTCAGTTTGCGCCGTCGTCGCCGCGGATCCGGTCCACGAGGAAATGTCGTGGTTGAACGCAGAAGCTAACTTAAACATATAATCCATATCAGTCACTTGCGCTGTGTTCCAATTCCCAATGTCTTGGTTGAACGCAGAAGCGAAATAAAACATAGCATGCATAGTAGTCACTTTTCCTGTGTTCCACTTCGAAATGTCGCCGTTGAATGTATATCTATCACCAAAGCCTCGAGAAACAAAATCTACATCAAATCCACTCATATCTTCCACCAAACTCGTATCCCAATTCGGCATCGTCCCGTAATTATTACCAGATGCCCAATCCGTGCACTCGCCAGTTTTCGGTGCTTCTTCTAAACACAAAAAAACGAAATCGTGCCAACTCGCCGACGGTATTGGAGTTAGAGGAGGCGGCGGAGGAGAGGGAGGAGAAGGCGGGGGAGGAGAAGGAGCTATCCACGTGCTTTCGATAACATTGCAAGAACTCGCAGGGCCGGAGGTGCCACACGTGTATTTCTCTTGAAACGCAGAAGCGTCGAGAAACATATTCGTTTGCGCCGATATCGCTGCGGATCCGGTCCACAAGGAAATGTCTTGGTTGAACGCAGAAGCTAACTGAAACATAGATTCCATAGTCGTCACCGAAAACGTGTTCCAACTTCCAATGTCTTGGTTGAACGCAGAAGCGCGAGAAAACATAGATCCCATATGAGTCACTTTCTCTGTGTTCCACTTCGAAATATCGCCGTTGAACGCAGAAGCGTAACCAAACATCCATAGCATAGTAGTCACTTGTGCTGTGTTCCAACGCCCAATGTCTTGGTTGAACGCAGAAGCGTGAATAAACATTCCATACATATCAGTCACTTGCGCTGTGTTCCAATCCCCAATGTCTTGGTTGAACGCAGAAGCGGATGAAAACATATAAAACATAGTAGTCACTTTCCCGGTGTCCCACTTCGAAATGTCGCCGATGAATGTACTTTTATCGCTAAAGCCTTTATAATGGCCACTCATATCCGTCACCAAACTCGTATCCCAATTCGGCATCGTCCCGTACCAAACGTCTTGCGATCGAGCCCAGTCTATACATTCTCCAGTCGCTGCAGATTCATCCAAACAATCCTTGACGAAAGTATGCCAGCTTGTACCGGCCGGAATTGGCGAGGGACCTACGCACGAATTCGCTGGACCGGTGACGGCGTCGGTGCACTTAAATTTCGCTTCAAACGCAGAAGCGCCGGAAAACATGTTCGGTTGCTGAGTAGTTGCGGCAGCTCCAGTCCACGAGGAAATGTCTTGGTTGAATGCCGTCGCGCCACTGAACATGTACGTCATATCGCCCACTTGTGAAGTGTCCCAACCTCCCAACCTCCCGATGGCTTGGTTGAAATCTTTGGCCATATTGAAGGTGCGATGCATGCGGGTCACTTGCGATGTGTCCCAACCCGAGATGTCTTGGTTGAACCTGTATGCAAAATAAAATGTCTCAGTCATATCAGTCACTTGCGCTGTGTTCCAATCCCCAATGTTTTGGTTGAACACTTGAGCGTTATTAAACATAGCTCTCATAGTCGTCACTTGCCCTGTGTTCCAACTCGAAATATCGCCGTTGAATTCTGTATACCAAATTGCAGGATTATTCCTCCACGGGTAAAAAAGATCCTTCATATTTTTCACTCTACTCACATC